>ERZ1673752.301-NODE-301-length-88431-cov-13.665418_pt1 | contig 88431 bp, 63 predicted proteins | sample MGYA00580195_ERZ1673752 | MGnify/ENA primary metagenome ERZ1673752 (study PRJEB41218, sample SAMN15661744) | gut metagenome | host: Homo sapiens | place: Canada: London | collected 2015-08-20/2019-03-30 | study: EMG produced TPA metagenomics assembly of...
AGGTCGTAGGTGGCAACCTTCGGGCTGGGGATGACCTTGCGGTCCTCGCCCTCGCAGGGCTGCTCGATGCCGCCGTTGAAGAAGAAGGTCACATGGGCATACTTCTCGGTCTCGGCAATGCGCAGCTGGGTCTTGCCGTTGGCGGCCAGATACTCGCCCAGCGTGTTCTTCAGCTCCACCGGCGGGTAAGCAACCTCACAGTTAGGCATGGTGGCGTCATACTCTGCCATGCAGACATAGTGGACCTGCTTGCGGCCGCCGCGGCGCTCAAAGCCGGTGAAGGCGTCATCGCAGAAGATGCGGGTCATCTGACGGGCACGATCCGGGCGGAAGTTCATGAAGATGACGGTGTCGCCGTCCTCAACGCGGCCGCCCTCGCAGGTGACAACGGGGATGACAAACTCATCGGTCACATCGGCGGCGTAGCTGGCCTCGATGGCCTCGGCAGCGTTGGCGGCGTGGTTGCCCTCGCCGTAGACAAAGGCAGCGTAGGCCTTTTCCTCGCGATCCCAGTTGTTATCGCGATCCATGGCGTAATAACGGCCGGAGACACTGGCAATCTTGCCGATGCCCAGCTCGTCCAGCTTGGCCTGCAGGTCAGCCAGGAAGCCCTTGCCGCTATGCGGGTCGGTGTCACGGCCGTCCATGATGCAGTGCAGGTAGACGTCCTTCGCACCCATGTGCTTGGCCATCTCCAGCACGCCGAACCAGTGGTCGGCATGGCTGTGGACGCCGCCGGTGCCGACCAGACCCATCAGGTGGATGGCCTTGCCGGCATCGATGGCAGCCTTCATGTTCTTGACCAGCACGGGGTTCTTGAACATCTCGCCGTCCTTGATGGACTTGGTGATGAGGGTCAGCTGCTGGTAAACGATGCGGCCTGCGCCCATGTTGGTGTGGCCGACCTCAGAGTTGCCCATCTGGCCATCGGGCAGGCCGACAGCCATGCCGGAGGCCTCGATGGTGGTCATGGGGTAGTTGGCAAAGATCTTGTCCAGATTCGGTTTGTTGGCGGTGGCCACGGCATTGCCGTAGGTCTCGTCCGGTGTCCAGCCGAAGCCGTCCATGATGCAGAGCATAACAGGTTTTTTAGACATAGAATTGAAACTCCTTGTGTGGTTTAAAGCCTTCCCCTCTGGGGGGAAGGTGGCCGAAGGCCGGATGAGGGGAAAGTCTGCCCTGACAGTCCGCAAGCGGGCAATTGTGGCAAGGCTGCCCCTCATCAGTCCGCTTCGCGGACAGCTTCCCCCAAGGGGGAAGCCTTTTTGTAAGGGATTTAGCCCTTCGTGGCAGCGTCAACGATGACCGCAAACTGGTCAGCCTTCAGGGAAGCGCCGCCGATCAGGCCGCCGTCAACATCGGGCTTGCCCAGCAGCTCCTCGGCGTTCTTCGGGTTCATGCTGCCGCCGTACTGGACGGTCAGGCCCTTGGCAGCGTCCTCGCCGTACAGCTCGCCGACGACCTTGCGGATAGCGGCGCAGACCTCCTCGGCCTGGTCAGCGGTAGCGGTCTTGCCGGTGCCGATGGCCCAGATGGGCTCGTAGGCGATGACAACGTTCTTCAGCTCGTCAGCGGTCACGCCGTTCAGCGCGATCTTGACCTGCATACGGACCAGCTCCTCGGTCACGCCCTGCTCACGCTGGTCGAGGCTCTCGCCGACGCAGATGATGGGCTTCAGGCCGCCGGCCAGAGCAGCCTTGGTGCGCTTGTTGACAGTCTCGTTGGTCTCGGCAAAGTACTGGCGGCGCTCGCTGTGGCCGATAACGACATACTCAACGCCGAGGTCGGTCAGCATGTCAGCGCTGATCTCGCCGGTGAAGGCACCGGACTTCTCAAAGTGGACATTCTCGGCGCCGACATGGATGTTGGTGCCCTTGGTCATCTCGACAGCGGTGACGAGATCGGTGAAGGGAACGCAGATGACGACCTCGCAGCCGGCGTCCTTGACAGCGGGGATCAGCTCGCTGATGAGTGCCTTGGCCTCGGTAGCGGTCTTGTTCATTTTCCAGTTGCCGGCGATGATAGCTTTACGATTCTGTTTATCCATGATAATTACTCCTTCCATAATAAGCCTTCCCCGCAGAGGGAAGGTGGCGCGAAGCGCCGGATGAGGGGCGGCGTTCCCGCGGCCGCCCGTGAACGGGCAATATCGGCAAGTCTGCCCCTCATCAGTCACCTTCGGTGACAGCTTCCCCCTTAGGGGGAAGCCTTTTTACAAAAAGGGCGCGGCGGCTTGGCCGCCGCGCTCTGCGGGTTTCTTAAAAAATCAAGCCTTCTGGATGACGGCGATGCCGGGCAGCTCCTTGCCCTCGAGGTACTCGAGAGAAGCGCCGCCGCCGGTGGAAATGTGGGTCATCTTGTCGCCCAGACCCATCTGCTGGACAGCAGCTGCGGAGTCGCCGCCGCCGATGACGGTGGTGGCATCGCTCTCTGCCATAGCCTTGGCAACAGCCAGAGTGCCGGCAGCGAGGGTCGGGTTCTCAAACACGCCCATGGGGCCGTTCCAGACAACGGTCTTGCTGGCCTTGACGGCGTCAGCAAACAGCTTCATGGTCTCGGGGCCGATGTCGCAGCCTTCCATGTCAGCCGGGATAGCGGTGACAGGGACGATCACGGTCTCGATGGGGGCATCAATGGGATCGGGGAAGTCCTTGATGCAGGCAGCGTCAACAGGCAGCAGCAGCTTGACGCCCTTCTCCTGTGCCTTGGCCATCATCTCCTTGCAGTAATCCAGCTTGGAGTCATCGCACAGGCTCTTGCCGATCTCATAGCCCTGTGCCTTCAGGAAGGTGTAGGCCATGCCGCCGCCGATGATCAGGGTATCGACCTTCTCGAGCAGGTTGGAGATGACATTCAGCTTGTCAGCGACCTTGGCGCCGCCCAGAATGGCGGTGAAGGGACGCTCGGGATCGTTCACGGCGTTGCCGAGGTACTTGATCTCCTTCTCCATCAGGTAGCCGACAGCGGTATCCTTGACATAGTCGGTCACACCGGCGGTGGAGCAGTGGGCGCGGTGGCAGGAGCCGAAGGCGTCATCGACATAAGCGTCGGCCAGGCTGGCCAGCTCCTCGCTGAACTCAGGCAGGTTCTTGGTTTCCTCCTTGCGGAAGCGGGTGTTCTGCAGCAGAACGACATCGCCGTTGTTCATGGTGGCAACGGCAGCCTTGGCATTCTCGCCGACAACATTGTCATCATCGGCAAAGACAACGGGCTGGCCCAGCTTCTCGCTCAGGCGCACAGCAACGGGGGCCAGGCTGAACTTGGCCTCGGGGCCGTTCTTCGGCTTGCCCAGATGGCTGCACAGGATGACCTTAGCGCCGTCGTTGATCAGCTTCTTGATCGTCGGCAGTGCGGCATTGATGCGGTTATCATTGGTGATAACGCCGTCCTTCATCGGGACGTTGAAGTCGCAGCGAACCAGTACGCGCTTGCCGGCGTAGTTCTCATCGTCAATGGTCTTTTTACCCAAACCCATAGTAAAAGCTCCTCTCGGTATGTTTCACATTTTTGGCGGGGCGCACCGCGCCCCAAGGGGTTTATCCTTATTATACGCATAAAACCGAAAATGCGCAAGTGTTTTTGATATATTTTTAACTGCCTTGCCGCAGCAGGGGTGTAAAATTTCTGTGTACGGCACTATTCCTGCCGAAAAGCACGGTAGGTATCGGCCGCTCTCTGCCGCTGGGCCGCACACCGAGCCGCAGCGAGGCGCTTCGGAGCGCAACCGCCGCTTGCGGCGGCTCTTGGCGCGGAGATCCGCCGAAGCGGTGCTTGAGCCGTCAGGCGGGAATTGTGCGGTATTGCCCAAGCCCCGGCCAAACAAAATCCGCCGCATGAACATTGCGTTCCGCAGCGGAATCCGCTATAATGAACTATATATCGAAAGACCGCCCGCACAGACAAGGAGCCTGCCATGAAGCCGAAGCTGACCCATTGGACAAACACCGCCCTGGCCGTGCTGCGCCGCTATCTGGCACTGGATATGACGGTCTACGCCGGGTCGGCCACGCTGTTTTTGCTCACGGCGTCCTTTCCGCTTTTAATGTGGGTGCTGCTGCTTGTCAATTTGATCCCCGCCTTCTCGGTGGAGGGTGTGGCCGAGCTGCTGGCGGATTTTCTGCCCCCGATCCCCGAGATCCAGACCGCCGCCGTGCAGCTTTTGCAGAGCCTGAGCGGCCAGTCGGCCCAGTTTGTGGCCTCGCTGGCCGTGCTGACCACCATCGTCTCGGCGTCCGGCGGTGTGAGTGCGCTGCAGGTGGGGCTGCAGCGGCTGACGCCCGGCTCCCGCCGCACCTTTCTGAACCGGCTGCTCGCCATCGGGTACACCTTTGTGTTTGAGCTTTTACTGCTCGTCATGCTGGCCCTGCAGGGTATGCGGTCGCTGTTTGCGCATTTTGCCGACACGCTGCCGTTTTTCCGGCATTATGCAGCGGTGGTGCATCATCTGCAGCGGGTGGCCGACATCGGCCGGTTCGTGACGATCCCGCTGCTTTTTGTACTGCTGCTGCTGATCTACACCTATGTGCCGGGCGGGCGGCGCACGCTGCGCAGCCAGCTGCCGGGCACGATCTTTGCCACGGCCGGGTGGCTGATTTTTTCGCGGGTGTTTTCCTTTTACATCGCGCATTTCTGGCGGCGGTCGTATATCTACGGCTCCCTGACGGCGGTGATCCTGCTGATCCTGTGGCTGTATGTGATCATCAATCTGCTGTTTATCGGGGCAGGGCTGAATGCGGAGCTGCTGCCCAAAGGCTTCTCCCTCGGGGGAGAAGCTGTCCGCAAGGCGGACTGATGAGGGGCGGACTTTCCGTAGCAGCCCATTCCCGAGCAATCACGGAAACGCCGCCCCTCATCCGTCTGCGGTCGGGGCCGCAGACACCTTCCCCCGAGGGGGAAGGCTTCCCAAACAAAAATGCGCCGTCCCAGACCCGGGACGGCGCATTTTATATACGGTTTACCGTTTGATATCGTAGTTCATGTTCATCAGGTTGCGGATGCTGTCCACATCGTCGGTGATGTTCGCATCGCCGTGGATGGTGTGCTTGATGGCGCTGGACGCCACTGCAAAGTTGACCATATCCATCGGCTTGTAATCGTGCATCATGGCGTAGATCAGGCCGCTGGCAAAGGCATCGCCGCCGCCCACTCGGTCGAGGATGTTGAAGGTGAAAAGCTTGGACTCAAAGGTATGTCCCTCATACCAGAGGAAGGCCTTGAGGCTGTTTTCACTGCCGGAATGGGCGTAGCGCACATGGCGGGCAATGCACTTGATGTTGGGGTAACGGTCGATAAAATGCTGGAAGATCTCATCCTGCTGCTCATAACTGGGCTGCAGGGGGACGCCGTCCTTCCAGTCGCCCTTGGCGTGGTTTTCCTCATCCTTCCACAGGTGGTACGGCTCAATGCCGAACAGCACATCCACATAGGGCAGGCACTGGGTGCAATAGTCGCGGGCCTCCTCCCATGACCAGAGGGTGGAACGGAAATTGCCGTCAAAGCTGACAGTCAGGCCCTTCTCCTTGGCGGTCTTGAGGCAGCGCAGGATAAAGTCGGCGCAGTTGCGGTTCAGTGCCGGGGTAATGCCGGACAGGTGCAGCCAGTCAAAGCCGTCAAACAGTGCATCAAGATCGACCTTGCTCAGGTCATACTCGGTCAGGGCGCTGTGCATGCGGTCATAGATGACCTTGCTGGGGCGGATGCCGTAGCCGGTCTCAAGATAATAGGTGCCCAGACGATGGCTGGGGGTCTCCTCCTTGGTGGAGAGGATCATCGGCGTGCAGTGTACATCGTTGCAGCGCAGCCAGCGCACGGCGCTTTTGCCCAGCGAGTTGTTGGGCACCACGCTGAAGAAGGTGGAATCCACCCCAAGGTTGGCCAGTGCCAGCGCAATGTTGGCCTCGCTGCCGCCGTAGCTGGCCTCAAAGGTGGAGGTCATGCGGATCTTTTCATAGTTCGGCGGGGTCAGTCGCAGCATCACCTCGCCGATGGTGATGAATTTCTGCGGGCTGTTGTTGCCCATCAGGATCGGATTGCTGTGCTCCATTTGGAAGTCCTCCTGTTTTTGCCGTAGTTCGTTAGCTTAAGTGTACCGCATCGCGCGGCGAATTGCAAGGCAAAAAGCGCAAAATCCGTGCGGTTAGTTTTTTAACAAGAGGAAAGGCCGGTTGTAATGGGAAGGCAGAAAAGCCCCTCCGGCCTTCGCTGACGCTCGGCCACCTCCCCGCAGAGCGAGGAGGCTTTTCACGCGGGCTGTGCCCGCGCAAAAGGCTCCCCACAATGTGGGGAGCTGGCCGAGCTTGCGAGGCCTGAGGGGCTTTAGCCATTGGCGGGCGCGATGAGCCGCGCCTCACATCTCCTTCTCAAACCGGTCGATCTTGGCGACCTTGCCGACCACGGCCATGACATCGCCGTCCTTAAAGGTATAGTCCGCGGAGAACTCAACATTGGTCTGGCGGGCATGCTCCACCGCGATGACATTGATGCCGTAGACCTTGCGCAGGTCAAGCTCCCGCACACTCTTACCCAGCATTTTGCCGCCCACAGCGATGCGGCGCACCTCGACACCGTCCCCCAGTGCGACATAGTCCAGCAGGTTGCCTGAGATCAGCCGCTTGCCGATGCGCACGGCCATGTCGGCCTCCGGGTAGACGACCTCCGCCCCCAGCTGCTTGAGGACCTCGCCATGTACCTCGCTGGCCGCCTTGGAGATCACATGCGGCACGCCGAGCTTGGTGACAAGCATCGTTGTCAGGATGCTGATGTCGATCCGCTCGCCGATGCAGATCGTGACAGTGCCGCAGTTCTGCATGCCGGTCTCCTTGAGCGCGGCCTCGTTCAGCTCGTCAATGACAAAGGCGTAATCGGTCCAGCCGCGCACTGCCTTGACCTTGGCCTCGTCCTTGTCAACGGCGATGACCTCCTTGCCGGCGTCCGACAGCGTTTTTACCAGTGCGGTGCCGAAGCGGCCCAGGCCGATGACACCGTAGCTTTCGGCGGAACTTTTCATTTTATCAAACATATGTGTACCCTTTCTGCGCCGCGCCGGGCGGCAGAGTATGTAGGGGCGCATTCTATATGCGCCCGCGGAGCCGTGCCTGCGGCAGGCGGGCACGGGCGGATATGGAATCCGCCCCTACGGTGGTTGCCTTGCGGCTTCGTATTTACCCAATCGTGATGGCTTCTTCGGTATAGCGGGCGGTGGGCTCGGGGCGCTCGACCCAGAGGGAGAGCAGTGTCACCGCACCCACGCGGCCGATGAACATGGTAAGGATCAGCAACACCCGGCTGCCGGCGCAAAGCCCCGCCGTGATGCCGGTGGAAAGCCCTGACGTGCTGTAGGCTGAGATCTGCTCAAACAGCAGCCGGACAAAATCCGTCTCCGGCTCAAGGATGCAGAGGCCGAAGGTGCCGCCCAGGACAACGATGATTCCCATCAGGGTGATGGTCGCAGCCTTGGGCAGCGCAGCGTCCGGCAGGCGGCGGTGGAATGCGCCGAGCCGCCGCTTGGAGAAGATCGACCGCACCTGCTGCATCAGCACAAAAAAGGTGGTCGTCTTGATGCCGCCGCCCGTGGACCCCGGCGATGCGCCGATAAACATCAGCAGCATAATGACCAGCAGGCCCGCGTTGCTCAGGGTGCTGAAATCCACCGTGCAGAAGCCCGCCGTGCGGGCCGTCATGCTCTGGAAAAACGCCGTCATCCAGCCAAGGCCGTCGGTCAGCTGCAAAAGCGCCATGCCGCCGAAGAGCAGCACCGCCGTGGTGGAAAGCACGACCTTGGTGTGAAAGCTCATTTTGCGGAAATTACCGCGGCAGCGGCCGACATCGAGGATGACCATAAAGCCGATGCCGCCCACGATGACGAGCGCATCGGTGACGATGTTCAGCAGCAGATCATCCCGGTAGGGGATCAGACTGGTGCCGCCGCCCAGTGCGTCAAACCCCGCATTATTAAAGGAGGCGATCGAGTGAAAAATACTGAGCCAGACCGCCCGCAGCGGCATGTGGTCCCGGGCAAAGGCCGGAAAGCTCAGCACCGCGCCCGCTGCCTCGCACAGCACCGTCATAAGCAGGACGGCCCGCACGAGTTTGACCATGCCGCTCAGGTTTTCGACATTCAGCGCCTCCCGCACAAGGGAACGGCCCTTCAGGCTGATGCGCCGCCCTGTCACAAGGGCCAGCCCCATGCCGATGGACGCCACGCCCAGACCGCCGATCTGGATCAGCACCGCGATGACCAGCTGGCCGAACAGACTGAAGGTGTCGCCGGTGTCCACCACGACCAGCCCGGTGACACAGACGGCGCTGGTAGAGGTAAAAAGTGCGTTCAGCGGTGTGATATGCACCCCCGGATGCACCGAGAACGGCAGCATGAGCAGCGCCGCACCGCAGAGGATCAGCAGCGCAAAGCCGATGGCGATGATCCGCGCCGGGGGCTGCGTCTTTAAAAATTGTTGGACCGCATTGCGGATATGCTGCATGGTGTTTTTCCCTCCTGCCGATTGCATTGGCTGTATTATAGCACACTTTCCGCTGCGTGACCAAATTTATTTTTTTTCACGCCGCAGGGGGGGCGCAGGGGGGCGCAAATCGCCCTTGCGGTATTGCGTTAAATCATGTATAATGAATTATTACTGATAGTATGTTGGGAGGTGCGGCCATGAGCCTGCAGAGTTTCGGGTTCTTCAGCTTTTTGCTGGTGGTGGCCGTGGTGTATCTGCACCTGCCGCAGCGGCTGCAAAGCGTTTTTCTGCTGGGGGCCAGCTGGGTGTTCTACGCGCTGGCCATGCCAGCCATGCTGCCCGTGACCATCGCTGTTGCGGTGTTCACCTACCTGTGCGGCCGCGGGCTGGCGGCGCGGGGCGGCGTGCATAAAACGGCAGCGCTGCGCCTCGGCGTTGGCGGGCTGCTGGCAATCCTTGCCTTCTTCAAATACAACGGCGCGTTTGCGGCGGACGGCGGCTGGCAGGCCGTGGCCATGCCGCTGGGCATCAGCTTTTACACCTTTACGGCCATCTCCTACCTGATTGACGCCGCGCGCGGCGACTGCGAGGTCGAGACAAGCTTCATCGACTTTGCGCTGTTTCTGAACTTTTTTGCCACTGTGACGCAGGGGCCGATCTGCCGTGCCGGGGCACTGCTGCCCCAATTCAAGGCCGAGCATCGCTTTGACGCCGCCCGCACCGTGCAGGCGCTGCGGCTGCTGGCGCTGGGCCTTTTTAAGCTGGTGGCCGTCAGCGATGTGCTGGGCCTGCTGGTGGACGAGGTGTTCCCCCACTACGGCAGCTACGGCGGCCCCATGCTGGTGCTGGCTGCTGTGTTTTACACATTCCAGCTGTATTTCAACTTCTCCGGCTATTCTGAGGTTGCCCGCGCAGTGGGGCTGCTGCTCGGCCTGACCCTGCCGGAGAACTTCAAAACGCCGTTTTTTGCCACAAACTTTTCCGGCTTCTGGAGCCGCTGGCACATCAGCTTTTCGTCCTGGCTGCAGGACTATCTCTTTATGCCGCTGGCGTGGGCCGATGTTTCGGGCGTGACGCACGGCAGGCTGACCCGCCTGCCCGCCGAGGTCTGCGTATTCACGGTGTTTTTTGTGTCGGGCTTCTGGCACGGCAATACGCTGCCCTTTGTGGTGTGGGGTCTGTTGCAGGCCTGCTACCGTCTGGGTGAGGAGCTGCTGCACCGCCGCCTCGGCAAGCCCAAAAAGAAGGCCCCCGCCCGCGTGCAGTGGGCCAAGCACGCCGGCGTGTTTGCGCTGTGGTGCGTGAGCATGGTCTTTTTCCGGGTGGGGTCCTCCCCTGCCGCTGCGCCGCTGACCGTGGGCGATGCGTTCCGGTATCTGGGCGGCTGTTTCCTTAACTGGGCACCCGCGCGGTTTGCCGCCGAGCTGTACGCCGCTGCGTCCAACGGCTTTTACGCCAACGCCATCATGGTGGCCGCGTACTACGCCTTCACGGTGCTGGTGCTGGCGCTGGCGTTTTATCTGGACGCCCGCCGGGCGTTTGCGTTCAAGAACAAGCCCGCCGAGATCTGCCTTGCCAAAGAAAAGCACCGCTGGGCCGTCTATTATGCGCTGGTGATCGCGCTGCTGATCGGCTATATCATGCAGAGCGGCGGCTTCGGCAGTTCCGGCTTCGGCATGTATGCGGGGTTTTAACTCCAAGCCTTCCCCCCAGGGGGGGAAGGTGGCGCCGCAGCGCCGGATGAGGGGCGTATGTACCGTGATTGCCCATGAATAGATCGCCGCGGCAAACTCGCCCCTCATCAGTCAGCGGGCGGAGCCGCTGACAGCTTCCCCCGCAGGGGGAAGCCATTCTAACGAAAGGAGGCTGCTTGGCCCATGAAAAACATTCTCAAAAAAATGGCGCTTCTGGCGATCCCTGTGGTTCTGTGGTTCGTGTTCTTTGCTGCGTTTGAGCCAAACAACTACTTCGGGCTGAAGGCCTCCGCCTCGTCCAGCCAGCCGGTGGCGCGGGTGCGCGCCTACCAGCAGGAGCCGGGCACAAATTTGATTTTAGGCGACAGCCGCCTCGCCCATTTTGATATGCAGCTGGTCAACAGCCTGACCGGACAGCCGTGGCAGAACCTTGCGTTCGGCGGTGCCTCGCTCAAGGAGACGCTTGATCTGGCGGACTATATACTCGACTCCGGTCATGAGGTCGATACCCTGCTGGCGGAGGTTTCGTTCTATACGCTGAACGCCGGGTACAACACCGACCGCTTTGCCGCGTTGGAGGAGACGCTGAACAATCCCCTCGCCTACTGCTTTAACCTTGAGTACAATGTAAACGCCCTGACCGTGGCGATGGACACGCTGCGCGGCACACCCGACACGATCGAGTCCGGCGACTGGACCGAGAGCGATTATCTGGCCGATGACGGCACGGTGCTGCCGCTGCACCGCCGCCTGTACGACTACACCGCCACCATCACCCCACGCTGCAGAGACTGGTCGCTCAACACCGAGCAGCTTGAGCGGCTGCGCGCTTTGGCTGAGCGCTGCCAGTCCGAGGGCGTGCGGCTCATCGTAGTTTTGCCGCCGATGGCGGAAAATGTGCGCACCGAGGTCTGCGATGCCTTCGGCATCAGCGATGCGATGGAGGATGAGGTGCTGCCCGCGCTGCGCGCCTGGGCCGACAGCTACGGCTTTACCCTGCTGGACTATGAGTGGGGCGGCAGCTGCATCACAGACGATGACACGCAGTTTTTTGACGGTTTCCACCTTGATGAAAAATACGGCCTGCCGCTTTGGACACAAGAGTTGTTTAACGATATTGCAGGTTGACATGTAGGGCGGCATGCCCCCATGCCGCCGCGGCGGGGTGAGGGCACCCCGCCCTACATCCTCCGGACAAAGGGGCATCCTCATTTGTAGGGGGGCGGCGTCCCCGACGCCCCGCGGGGGAAGGCTTTTTAGGAGGTACACATGGCATTAGATTTCCTGATTTTATATGAACACACCGTCCGCGAGTATGAGAGTGACCTTTTGCTCAAGCTGGAGCTGGAGCGGCGCGGCTATACCGCTGAGATCCGCCAGCTGCTTGACCCCAAGCGGCTGCGGTTCTTCGGCAAGGACAAGCCGGAGGTTCTGGTGGCCAGCTGCATGTACGACAACGAGGCCATCAACAGCCATGTGTACAACAACATCGGCCGCTGCAACAAGATCGTCAACCTCCACTGGGAGCAGATGCTCTCCGACACGCAGGAGGAGGGCGACTGGTTCAACATGAACGGCAATGCCAAGCGCTGTGTGCAGACCTGCTGGGGCACGCGCACCGCTGCCCGTCTGCAGGCCCACGGCATGGAGGCCAAAAACACCCCCGTGACCGGCGCCGTCATGATGGACTTTCTGCGCCCGGAGTTCAACGGATATTTCAAGGATAAGGCATCGCTGTGCAGGGAGTTCGGCCTCGACCCCGAAAAGCAGCTGCACCTGTATATCTCAAGCTTCGGCTATGCCAGCATGAGCGAGGAGGAGGTAGCCGAGCTTTCCAAGATGGCGGGCACCGACTTTACCGGCTTTGCCAAAACAAACCGCATCTCGATGCAGGAAACACTGCGCTGGTTCGATGAATATTTAGGTGCACACCCGGAGGTCGAGCTGGTCTACCGCCGCCACCCCAGCGAGTGGAACTCCCCCGCGCTGGAGTCGCTGGCGAAAAAGCGGCCGAACTTCCATGTTATTTTTGCCGACTCGGTCAAGCAGTGGATCGTTGCCGCAGACTCGATCTCGATCTGGATGAGCACCGCCATCGCCGAGGTGTACATGGCGGGCAAAAGCTGCCATATCCTGCGCCCGGTGCCGATCGAGCATGAGTACGACCCGGTCATCTATAAGGACGCGCACTATGTAACAAGCTACGATGCGTTTGCCGCCGCCATGGCCGAGCCGGAGCCGCCCTTCCCCATCGCGCGGGAGGTAATCGAGGGGTATTTTGACCCGAGCGATACGCCCGCCTACAAGCGGATGGCCGACCTTTTGGAGGATGTCTACAAAAATCCGCCGCGGGACGAGCCGATGGGCGCGGGCTTTACCCCGCATTTCAACAAGCTGAAGCTCTGCGCGCTGGCCGGGGTGCATTTCCTCTATAAGCACGGCTGGGAGCCGAAAAAGGTATTTGCCTTCTGCCCGCCGCTGGCAGACTTTGCGCAGCGCATCTACGGCTATGTAGACAAAGCGCATGTAACGCCGGAACAGGTGGCAGCAATGACGGAACGCATTAAGCCGTTCGTCCGCTGAGCATGTAGGGGCCGGGCATGCCCGGCCCTGCACTGTATGGCAGACGCGCAGTAAAGGCAAGGCTGCGGGCCGGGCATGCCCGGCCCCTACAACGCTATGATGGGACACACATATGTCAGAAAACAAAAAATCCGCCGGTGAGTCCTTCGCCGGGAATGTAATGAAATATTCGGTGGCGACCTATCTGGGCTTCGCCATCACGGGGCTGGCCCTTATCGTCAAGGGGCTGCTGCCCGCCGAGGTGCTCGGCGCGCCGGTCACCTTTATGACCTACACGGCCACCATCATGAACATCGGCATCCTTGGGCTGGATCAGGCCCTGCTGCGCTTTTATCATGAGCCGCCCGCCGGGGCCGAGCCGCGCCAGCTGTTTGCGGCCTGCACCCGCATCTCGGCGTCCTTTATGATGCTGCTGGGCGTTGCGGGCAGCGTGTTTTTTGCGCAGCCCCTCGCTGCCGCGTTCGGCCTTGGCTCCGCCGGGCCGGGCATCGTGCCGCTGCTCTTTCTCAATGCGGCGCTTTATATGCTGGTGCGGTATCTGAATGTCCTGCTTCGGCTGGAAAACGACCTGCGCGCCTACACGGCACAGACGCTCTGGATGCAGGGCTGCTACAACCTGTTTTATCTGCTGCCGGGCTTTTTCACCTCCGAGGTCTTTGTGTTGGCGGTCGCCGCCATCCTCAGCTTCGGCGTGGTGGCCATTGCGTTCGGGTACAAGTATCGCGCCGCCGTGCTGGCACCGCTGCCCGCGGCACAGCTGGGCGGCATTGCGCGGCAGGCCGTGCCCTACGGCATTGCGCTGGCCCCGGCGCAGATTTTGTTCAGCCTGTCCAGCGGTATCTGCCTTTCGTTTGTCGGCAACGCCTGCGGCGAGAGCGCGCAGGGGCTTTTTGCCTTCGGCTACAGCCTTGCGCAGCTTGTAACGGCCATTCAGGCCGGGTTTTCGACCTACTGGGGGCCTTATGTCTACGCCCACTACCGCGCAGAGCAGGAGCGCATCTGCCGCGTGCATGATGTGCTGGACCTGCTGATCTTCGGCTTTTTCTGCGTGCTGGTCATGCTGGAGGACATCGTCTTTGTCATCTTCCCCGACAAGCGGGGGTGTCTGGCGATCTTCCCGCTGCTGATGCTGGCCGTTGTCTTTAACATTTTGTGCGAGGGCACGGTCTACGGCAACTCGATCGCCCGCAAGCCGTGGCATGACACGATCGGCATCGGGCTGGGGGCGCTGTCCAACTTCGGGCTTTGCTCGGTGCTGGTGCCGCGCTTTGGGCTGACCGGTGCCGCGCTCGCGCTGGCCGCCAGCAACGGTGCAGCCTTTTTGTACCGCAGCGTCACGGGGCAGATGTATTACCGCACCGTGGCCAGCTACCCCAAGACGATCTCCGGCTTTCTGCTGGCGTTTGCGATCACGGCAGTCGGCACGCTGCTGTGGCAGCACTTCTTTATAAAATTCGCGCTGGTCGGCGTGATTTTGTTTATCTACTGCACACTCTACCGCGCGCAGCTGGCCAGGCTCTGGACCATGGGGCTGGGCATCCTGCGCGGCATCTTCCACAAGAGGTGAGGGAAATCATGAAGCATTGCGGCACACAGGAATTGGAGACGCAGCGCCTTGTTCTGCGGCGGCTCTCCATGGATGACAGCGAAATGATGTATAACAACTGGGCCAGCGACAAGCAGGTCACGCAGTATCTGCGCTGGAACGCCCACCGCAGCTGGGGCGAGACCGCCGAGACGCTGAACGAGTGGGAAAAGCACTACGATGACCCCGCCTTTTACCAGTGGGGCATCACCGACCGGCACACCGGCGTGCTGTTCGGCTCGATCAGCCTTTTCCCCGCGCCGGCGCTCAAGACCGGCTGGCACCTGAACACGGAGCGGCTTGGCCCTGCGTGGGAGGTCGGCTACGCGCTCGGCCGCAAATGGTGGAATAAAGGCTATGCAACTGAGGCACTCTGTACCGTGCGGGACTACTGGTTTGACACGGTGGGCGCCGACTGGCTGGCCGCCGTCCACGCCAACGAAAACATTGCCAGCAGTGCCGTGCTGCAAAAGGCAGGCTTTGTCTACGACCATGATGTGACCGACCGCAAGTTTGACGGCACCCCGGTCCCCTGCCGCGCCTACCACCTGCTGAAAGAGGAATTATGAGCGATAACACAACAGAACTTGACTTTGGCACGACCGCCCAGAAGGCCACCGATGGCGAAAAGCTGCCCGTGGTGCTGCTGGCGCTGGATCAGGGCCGCTATGATATGACCCGCAGTCTGGACGAGCTGCGCGCACTGGCCGATGCCAACGGCATGGACGCCGTGGCCGAGGTCGTACAGAAGCGCGCCACGCCCGAGGCCGCCACGATGTTGGGCGAGGGCAAGGTCGCCGAGGCCCGCCTTGTCTGCCAGAATGTGAACGCGGCAGCCGCCATCTATGACGGCGAGCTGACCGGCAGCCAGATCCGCAACCTCTCTGCCGCGCTGCAGCTTGAGGTGCTGGACCGCACGATGCTGATCCTTGAAATCTTCCGTGCCCGCGCCACCACCAACGAGGGCAAGCTGCAGACCGAGCTTGCCACACTGCGCTACCAGCTGCCGCGCCTGCAGGGGCTGGGCGAAAGCCTGAGCCGTCAGGGCGGCGGCGGCGGCGGGGGCGGCGGCGGTGCGCGCCGCGGCGCCGGCGAGACCAAGCTGGAGCTGGACCGCCGCCACCTGCACCACCGCATTGAGCATCTGGAAGAAAAGCTGAAGGAAATGGAAAAGCGCCGGGGCGAGACCCGCCGCGCCCGCCAAAAGAACAATGTGCCCGTGGTGGCGCTGGTCGGCTACACCAATGTGGGCAAATCCAGCCTGCTGAACGCCCTGTGCGGTGAGCAGATTTTTGAGGCCGACATGCTGTTTGCCACGCTGGACCCCACCGCCCGCAAGCTGGTGCTGCCCAGCGGTCTGCAGATCATCTTGGTGGACACGGTCGGCTTTGTCAGCCGGCTGCCGCACCATCTGGTCGAGGCGTTCAAATCCACGCTGGAGGAGGCCGCCTTTGCCGACGTCATCATCAAGGTAGCCGATGCGGGCGATGCCCAGGCCACCGAGCAGTTGGCCGTGACCGATGAGGTTCTGGGCAGCCTTGACTGCGAGAGCATCCCCCAGCTGGTGGTCTACAACAAATGCGATATGGCGAACGCCGTTGCGTTTGACCCGGACATTCTGCTGACGAGCGCCAAGACCGGCTGCGGCCTGCCTGAGCTTTTGGCCAAGCTGGACGATGTGCTGGGCCACCGCGTGCGCACGATCGAGCTGGTGCTGCCCTATGACAAGCTGGCGCTGGCCGACATTTTGCGCAGCCGCGGCAGCGTAGCGGCGGAGGAATACCGCGAGGATGGCGTTTTTTACCGCGCCACCGTGAAGATTGACGACCTGCACCGGTTTGAGGCGTTTTTGGTATAACGCGGCGGGAGGTTGGGCTGGTGTAAAACGGACAAATCGGAAGTTGTGAAGGTAAATGAATCGGATACTACGATACAAGTACCATGGAGGAATATGAGAATGTCGAAAGATGAGTATTTGATAACCGATGCGCCCCTCAAAGCGTTGACGTTTTTTGCAATGCCGATGATTCTTGGGAGCTTTTTTCAGCAAATATACAATATGGCCGACTCCATTATTGTCGGCCAGTTTGTTGGTTCTTCTGCACTTGCAGCTGTCGGTGCCTGTGCAGCATTGACCAATGTGTTCATTTGTGTGGCACTGGGAGCCGGCGTCGGAGCCGGTGTGCTTGTGAGCCGTTATTTCGGAGCCAGGGAGTATGGCAAAATGAAAACAATCGTGTCAACCTCCTTGATTAGCTTTTTGCTTCTAAGTATAGTCCTTGGTGTTTTTGGCTTTTTCTTCGCCAACTCGATGATGAGTGGACTGCAAACCCCTGCCGACATACTGGATGATGCAGTACTGTATCTGCGGGTCTATTTTGTGGGCTTTCCGTTTCTGTTTATGTATAACATTCTTTCTACCATGTTCACCTCAATCGGCGAATCCAAAATTCCGCTGGGACTGCTGATTTTTTCGTCCATCCTGAATATTTTAATGGATCTTTGGATGGTAGCCGGGCTAGGTCTCGGTGTGTTCGGTGCGGCTATTGCAACCCTGATTGCACAGGGAATTTCCGCAGTGCTTTCGTTTTTGATTTTCTTTGCACGGATGCAGCAATATAAAAGCCCCTTTAACAGGTTTGAACGGCAGGAGCTGTATTCCATGCTTTGCATTGCGGTGCCGTCGGTTTTACAGCAGTCCACAGTGTCCATCGGTATGATGATTGTGCAGGCAGTGGTAAATCCTTTCGGTACACAGGCACTCGCCGGGTATACAGCAACGATGAGGGTGGAAAATGTTTTTTCATTGATCTTTGTATCCATCGGCAATGCGGTTTCGCCGTATGTTTCCCAGAATCTTGGCGCAAAGAAAATTGATCGTATCAAAAAAGGCTACCATGCTGCGCTGGTGCTGGATCTGTGCTTTGCGGCCATTGCGTTTGTGACCATTGAAGCGCTGCATACGCAGATCTCCTCACTGTTCTTAGGAAAAGACGGAACGGCGTTTGCCTATCAGGTGTCTGGTGATTATATGAGGTGGATTGGTTACTTTTTCATCTTCATGGGTATCAAGATGGCAACCGATGGAGTTCTTCGCGGTCTCGGAATTATGCGTCCGTTCCTCGTTGCAAACATAGTGAATCTTGCGATTCGTCTGTCCGTTGCCCTGATCTGTGCACCGCGTTTCGGCATTGCCTTTGTCTGGCTTGCTGTACCAGCTGGTTGGCTTGCGAACTTCTTAATCTCCTATGGGGCTCTCAGGAGATCATGGCAGACTGATAAAATGGCATCAACCAGATAACTTCCAGTTTGCCGAGCCGACACGGAGGCTGCCGCAGCGGCCTCGGCTTTCCCGGCGGGGTGGGGCACCCCGCCCTACGCCTTATACTAAAAATGTGCCCGCGCGGCGGGTACACCAAATCTAAACTCTTAATTTTAAACTCTACTCTCCAGCTTCGCCTTCCGCATTGACACCTAATGCCGATGCGCTTATAATAAAATCACTTACGCAACTTAGAAAAAGGGGAAATCACTATGGCAAATGTTCGTACCCGCTTTGCGCCGTCCCCCACAGGCTATATGCATGTAGGCAATCTGCGCACGGCTTTGTATACCTATCTGCAGGCGCGCCACAACGGCGGCACCTTTATCCTGCGCATTGAGGACACCGATCAGAGCCGTCTGGTCGAGGGTGCCACCGACATTATCTACAATACGCTGAAGGCCACCGGCCTGACATGGGACGAGGGCCCCGACATCGGCGGCCCTGTCGGCCCCTATGTCCAGAGCGAGCGCATGGGCATGTTCAAGCAGTATGCCGAGCAGCTGGTCAAGGCCGGCAAGGCGTACTACTGCTTCTGCACCGAGGAGCGCCTGAACGAGATGCACGAGGCGCAGCGCGCCGCCGGCGAGATGACCCACTATGACGGGCATTGCCGCAGCCTGAGCGCCGAGGAGGTCGCCGCCAAGCTGGCCGCCGGGGAGCCGTATGTCATCCGCCAGAAAATCCCCGAGAGCGGCATGGCCGGCTTTGACGATGTTGTCTACGGCCACATCGAGGTCGATGTCAAGGAGCTGGACGACCAGATTTTGATCAAGACTGACGGCATGCCCACCTACAACTTTGCCAATGTCGTGGACGATCACCTGATGGGCATTACCCATGTCATCCGCGGCAGCGAGTATCTTTCCAGCACGCCCAAGTACAACCTGCTGTACGAAGCCTTCGGCTGGGAAAAACCCATCTATGTCCACTGCCCGCCCGTTATGAAGGACGCACAGAACAAGCTGAGCAAGCGCAACGGCGATGCCAGCTATCAGGACTTGGTGGCCAAGGGCTACCTGCCCGCCGCCGTGCTGAACTATCTGCTGCTGCTGGGCTGGGCCCCCGAGGGCGAGCAGGAGATCTTCTCTCTCGATGAAATGATCAAGATCTGGGACCCGTCCCGCATCTCGAAGTCCCCCGCCATCTTTGACCCGCTCAAGCTGCGCGCCATCAACGCCGCCTACATCCGCGCCCTGCCGGCCGAGGAGTTCCGCCGTCTGGCCGACCCGTTCATCGACAGTGCCGTTCACTGCGACATCGACCGCGACCTGCTTTGCGCCAATTTGCAGCCCCGCTGCGAGGTGCTGGAGGATATTCCCCCGCAGCTCGATTTCTTTGATGCCGTGCTGCCCATTGATGCGGAAATGTACCGCAACAAGAAGCAAAAGACCACACCGGAATCCGCAAAGGAGGCCCTGACCGCCCTGCTGCCGGTGCTGGAGGCCCAGACCGACTGGACCCGCGATGCGATCTTTGAGGCCTGCAAGACGCTGTCCGAGCAGATGGAAAAGAAGAACGGCTGGCTGCTGTTCCCCTTGGGCATCGCCCTGTCCGGCAAGGCCCGCACCCCCGGCGGCGGCACCGACCTTGCCGCCATGATGGGCCGCGAGGAGACCCTCAAGCGCGTGAAGGACGCGCTTGGGAAGCTGTAATTGCAATAGAATACCCGGCGCTGCTGACGATTTTCAGTCAGCAGCGCCGGGTTTGTTTTTTGCGGGGAGCGGCGGTAAGCTTCTGCGCACAGGTTTAAAAATGGGGCCGTAGGGCGGCCAGCCCTCTGGCCGCCGTGCCCGTTTGCGGCAGCGGGAACCCTGCGGGCCATCCCTGTAGGGGGCGGCGTCCCCGACGCCCCGCGGGAGGGATGAATCCCTCCCCTACGAATTGACCGTAAAAGGGGTATGGCGGTAAGCCGCGGGCCGGGCATGCCCGGCCCCTACAAATAGCCGGAAGGTTCACGGCAATCCTTGTAGGGGGCTCCCATCAAATCACATAATCATTTCCCGGCTGGGAGGTGTTGACCAGGTCGGCAAGGGTAATGCCGTCAAAATAGTCGTTGATCATCGTGTTCAGCTTGCGCCACATCGGCAGGGTGCGGCACTCGCTCATGCGGCTGCATTCGATCGGGTTCTGCTCCAGACAGGCCACCGGGGCCAGGCCCCCTTCTGTCAGGCGCAGGATGCTGCCCACGGTGTACTCCTCGGGCGACCGGGTCAGGCGGTAGCCGCCGGACTTGCCGCGCAGCCCCTGCAGATACCGCTCCTTGACAAGGCTTTTTACGATCGCCTCCAGATATTTTTCAGAAATTTCCTGCCGCGCGGCGATCTCCTTCAAGGGAATGTAGCCGTCGTGCTGATGCTCCGCTATGTCGATCATGACACGCAGCGCATAACGGCCCTTCGTTGAAATCATCATGGTTGGCTGCTCCTTTGGGCATAGGGCATAGCCCCCGGCCTGCGGTGCGCAGGGGCGGCGGGCTGCCCTTGTTTTTCTTATTCCTATTATATAGGTTGGTTAATGGGAAAGCAAGCTGTTTTGCAGAAAAATATTTGCAAAAATTCCCTATTTCCCTATTGACAAACAGGAAAATATGTTGTACAATCCTATCAACCTACAAGAAAGGTATGAATAGATATGCGAAAGGGCTTTGCACCGTACCCGCGATGTCGCCGTCAGATGCTGTGACTGCATGTTTGCCCCGATTTATAAACAGAAATGACGATGGAGGAACCTATCATGAGCAAGATCTACACTTCCGCTGACCAGCTGATCGGCTGCACGCCCCTGCTGGAGCTTACGCATATCGAGGCCGCCGAGGGCCTGCAGGCCAAGATCCTTGGCAAGCTGGAGTATTTCAACCCCGCCGGCTCCGTCAAGGACCGTATCGCCAAGGCGATGATCGACGATGCCGAGGCCTCCGGCAAGCTGAAGCCCGGCTCGGTCATTATTGAGCCGACCTCCGGCAACACCGGCATCGGTCTGGCCAGCGTGGCGGCTGCCCGCGGCTACCGCATCATCATCGTCATGCCCGAGACGATGAGCGTTGAGCGCCGCCAGTTGATGAAGGCCTACGGCGCCGAGCTGGTGCTGACTGACGGTGCCAAGGGCATGAAGGGTGCCATTGCCAAGGCGGACGAGCTGGCCAAGGAGATTCCCAACAGCTTTGTGCCCGGCCAGTTTGTGAACCCGGCCAACCCCGATGCCCACAAGCGCACCACCGGCCCTGAGATCTGGGAGGACACCGATGGAAAGGTCGATATTTTTGTGGCCGGTGTCGGCACCGGCGGCACTGTGACCGGCGTGGGCGAGTACCTCAAGAGCCAGAACCCCGCCGTCAAGGTCGTGGCTGTCGAGCCTGCCACCTCCCCCGTGCTGAGCAAGGGCGTGGCCGGTGCGCACAAGATTCAGGGCATCGGCGCAGGCTTTGTACCCGATGTACTGAACACCAAGGTCTATGACGAGGTCATCCCCGTTGCCAACGAGGACGCCTTTGCCGCCGGCAAGCTGGTCGGCCACCGCGAGGGCGTGCTGGTCGGCATCTCCTCCGGCGCGGCCGTCTGGGCCGCCATCGAGCTGGCCAAGCGCCCCGAGAACAAGGGCAAGACCATCGTCGCCCTGCTGCCCGACACCGGCGACCGCTACCTGTCCACCCCGCTGTTTGCAGACTGATTGCATGCGGGCTGAAATTTTGCTATAATAAGCGCGGCAGATGTTTGTCTGCCGCGCTTTTTGGATTTTTAATGGGAGGCTCCCTATGTCAAACACCCCCGGCGTATTGATCGCCATGAGCGGCGGCGTGGACAGCACCGTCGCTGCCTACCTGATGAAGCAGGCGGGCTACCGCTGCATGGGCGCGACGATGCGCCTGTACCAGAACGAGGATTTGGGGCAGAGCGGCTTTCACACCTGCTGCTCGGCCAAGGATGTTGAGGACGCCGCCGAGGTCTCGTTCCAGCTCGACATTCCCTTCGAGGTTGTGAACTACACCGAGGATTTCCGCGAGAAGGTCATTGAGAAGTTCATTGCGACCTATGAGGCCGGCGGCACGCCGAACCCCTGCATCGACTGCAACCGCACGATGAAATTTGACAAGATGCTGGATTTTGCCCGGGCGCACGGGTTGGATCATGTCGTGACCGGCCACTATGCCCGCATTGAGCAGGACCCCGAGACCGGCCGCTGGCTGCTGAAAAAAGCACTGTACACCGACAAGGATCAGAGCTATGTGCTGTATGCGCTGACGCAGGACCAGCTTGCCCACACAAAGTTCCCGCTTGGCGGCATGGACAAGCCTTCCATCCGCAAAATTGCCGAGGAGCAGGGCTTCTGCAACGCCCGCAAGCATGACAGTCAGGACATCTGCTTTGTGCCGGACGGCGATTATGTCGGCTTTATGGAGCGCTACACCGGCAAATATTACCCGGACGGCGATTTTGTTGACCTTGACGGCAGGGTCGTGGGCCGCCACCGCGGCGCGGTGCGCTACACCTGCGGCCAGCGCAAGGGACTGGGGCTGGCGCTGGGCGCACCGGTCTATGTCTGCGGCAAGGATATGGAGAAAAACACCGTCACAGTCGGCCCCGAGAGCGCGCTCTTTACGACCACGCTTGTAGCGGGAGATTTCAACTGGATCTCGATCCCTGCGCTGACCGGCCCGATGCACATCAAGGCCAAGGCCCGCTACCGCCAGACCGAGCAGCCCGCCACCGTGCGCCCGCTGGACAACGGCCTTGTGCAGGTCGTGTTTGACGAGCCGCAGCGCGCCATCACCCGCGGTCAGGCCGTTGTGCTCTACGATGGGGATGTCGTTGTCGGCGGAGGCACGATCTTATAAGCACCAACATAAAAGACGCAGCCGAGGAAAACTCAGCTGCGCCTTTTTGGTTTTATGAAATCAGACGATCTCGACCTTCTCCATGACAACGGGGGTCTTGGGCTTGTCGTTCCAGTCGGTCGCAACGGCTGCGATCTCGTCCACGACCTCAATGCCGTTCACGACATGGCCGAAGGCGGCGTAGCTGCCGTCCAGATGCGGGGCATCCTGATGCATGATGAAGAACTGGCTGCCGGCCGAGTTGGGATCCATCGAGCGGGCCATGCTGATGACGCCGCGGGTGTGCTTGATGGGGTTGGCAACGCCGTTCTGCAGGAACTCGCCCTTGATGTGCCAGCCGGGGCCGCCCATACCGGTGCCCTGCGGGTCGCCGCCCTGAATCATAAAGCCCGAGATGACGCGGTGGAAGGTCAGGCCGTTGTAGAAGCCCTGCTTGACGAGCTTTTCAAAGTTCTCGCAGGTGATGGGAGCTGCGCTGTGGTCCAGCTCAAGGTCGATGGTCTTGCCGTTTTGCATGGTGATACGAATCATACGATGGTCTCCTTTTCCGTTGGTTGATTTTGTGTTTCCGGGTCACTCTCCGGGGTGGCGATGCCCTTGGTATAGCTCATGCTGCCGAGCTTCTCGGCAAATTCAGCGGGGGTCAGCTTATCCATCCAGTAAAGCAGCGCTGCCCCCATAAACTGCTCACTGCGCAGGGTCGCGCGTGGCAGCAGGGCAAACAGGCCGCCGTCCCGCACCGTGCCGGTGAAGGGGTCGGTCCATTCGTCCGGCAGGCGGGCATCCAGCTGCCGGGGCGACACATGGCCCGTGATGAAGCCGCGCCCGCCGAACAGCGGCTCGATGAGCCAGAACAGCATCCTGCGCACGCCGTGGCGGCTGGGGAAAAGCCCGCGCAGCCGGTAGGTGTGCCAGAATGCGTCCGCCAGATATTCCACGGGAATATCCTCGCCGTAGGTTTCCAGCAGGCAGGTGTGCAGCAGCGCCGTGATGTCGGCCAGCTCTGCGCCGGTGGGCAGCGGGCTGACATCCTCGACCGGGACCAGACTGGAGCCGGTGTCCTCGGCATGGAGGGTGGAATCGAGCGCGATCTCCAAATAGCCGTGCCCGCCCTTGCCGGCATAGGGGCAGCCGGGCTTGCACATGGCATAAATGAAGGGATGCACCACGGTGTCGGCGGCATAGTGGCTTAAAAAGCCGAGCGCGTACTCCACCTGCGGGCGGGTCTTGACATTGGCGCAAAGGCTGCGCAGGAACGCGCCCGTCTTTTCCTCATGCATACGGTTGCCCAGCCCCGGCAGGTCGTAGTGGCGCTTTGCGCGCTTTTTCCAGACCTCGTAGCAAAAAAAGCTGTCCGGGCCGTTGGCCCCGGCCGCAAACGCCGCCGGGCACTGGATCTTATAGTGGATCGCCTCCGCCGCCTTATGGGCGGTGCGCACATGGGTATAGCCTTCCGGCATAAAGTGTCCCCTTTCCATGGATGAGCTTACCAGTAATTGTACCGCGCGGCAGGGAAAAAGTCAAATTGGAAAACACCGCGCGGGTGCCGTCATCTCGACATTTTTACGCAAATCTGATATAATAAAATGTATCTATAGCCTTACAGGGGGAATTTCAGCATGCCGCAGCCGTTTGTGTTGTTTGACAATGTGTGTAAATATTATCAGATGGGCGAAACACGGATCGCCGCGTCCGACCATGTCAGCTTTGAAATCGAAAAGGGTGAGTTCTGCGTTATCCTAGGCCCCTCGGGCGCAGGCAAGACCACCGTGCTGAATATGCTGGGCGGCATGGACACCTGCGATGAGGGCACGATCCTGCTGGACGGCGAAAAGGTCAGCAGCTTTGATAAAAAGCGGCTGACGACCTACCGCCGGTATGATGTGGGCTTTGTCTTTCAGTTCTACAATCTGGTGCAGAACCTGACCGCGCGGGAAAATGTCGAGCTGGCCGCTGAGATCTGCCGCGACCCGCTGGACGCCGACACCGTGCTGGACGAGGTGGGGCTGGCTGACCGAAAGAACAACTTCCCGGCGCAGCTTTCGGGCGGTGAGCAGCAGCGTGTTTCGATTGCCCGCGCGCTGGCCAAAAACCCGAAGATCCTGCTCTGCGATGAGCCCACCGGCGCACTGGACTACAAGACCGGCAAGCAGGTGCTGGCGCTGCTGCAGGCCACCTGCCGCAGGCAGGGCCGCACGGTCATCGTCATCACCCACAACAGTGCGCTGGCCGCCATGGCAGACCGGGTCATCCGCATCAACAGCGGCCGCGTGGTAGACCAGACGGTGAACCCCGCCCCCACCCCTGTGGAAAGGATTGAATGGTAAATGACACGCAGCTATCGCAAAAACACCCTGCGGACATTTAAAAATACCCTGAGCCGGTTTGCTGCCGTGTTTGCCATCGTGGCGCTGGGCGTCGGCTTTCTGGCCGGGCTGAGCGGCACCCCCATCGACATGAAGGAGTCGATGGAACGCTATATGGACGATGCCGATTTCTACGATCTGCGCGTTGTCTCCACCCTGGGCCTGACTGACGAGGATGTTGCCGCGCTCGGGCAGGTGGACGGCGTGCGCGAGGTACAGCCGGGCTACTCGGCCGATCTGCTGGTCGAGGCAGACGGCGACACCATCGTCAGCCGCGCCCACAGTCTGCCCGCGCCGGACAACAACACGATCAACCGTCTCCGCCTTGTGGATGGCCGCCTGCCCGCAGCCTCCGGCGAGTGCGTGGTCGAGGCCGGTGCCATGGAGCTGAACCCCACCTACCCCATCGGCACCCGGCTTGTGGTAAGCAGCGCGAACGAGGCGCTGGACACGAAGCTGGACACCACCGTCTACACCGTTGTGGGCATCGTGCATAACGCGAACTATTTCAGCTTTGAGCGCGAGCCTGCCAGCGTGGGCAACGGCACAGTCAAGCTGGTATTCTACATCCCGCAGCAGGATTTTGCCTTTGAGGCCTACACCGAGATCTACCTGACCGCCGAGGGTGCCCTTGCGCAGGACAGCCTCGGCGATGATTACCGCGACACGGTGGACGCCGTCAAGGCCCGGGTCGAGGGCATTGCCGATGCCCGGTGCGAGGCGCGGTACAGCGGCATCGTTGACGAGGCGCGCGCCGAGCTGGACGATGCCTGGGCTGAATACAACGATGCCAAGGCCGAGGCTGACCGGCAGCTGGCAGATGCCGCCGCAGAGCTGGCCGATGGCAGGCAGCAGCTGGCCGATGGCCAGCGCGAGGTCGATGACGGTGAGCGGCAGTATGCGGACGGCCTGAACGAGCTGGCGTCCAACGAAGCACTGCTCAACAACGGCGCGGCCCGGCTGGCCGAGGCTGAGGCGCAGCTGCGGGCCGCCGAGGCACAGCTGCAGGCAGGCGAGGAGGAGCTTGCCGCCAACGCCCCCAGACTGGAGGCTGCCCGCAGGCAGCTGGAGGACGGTCAGGCCCAGTACGAGGCCGGGCTCAGGCAGTACAATGACGGGCTGGCGCAGCTGGATGCCGCCGAAAAGCAGCTGGCCGAGGCCAAGGCCCAGCTGGACGCCAACGCTGCTGCCTACGAGGACGGCATCCGGACGCTGGCCGATGCAATGGGCGTGGATGCAGAGCAGCTGGATGCTTTCATCGGCTGGCTGGCCCAAAACTGCGATGCAAACGGCACGCAGCCGCCCCAGAATGCCGAGGAGCTGTGGCAGGCCCTGCAGGAGTACGGCGATCTGACCATCATCCCCGCCAACATGACGCAGGAGCAGGTCGATGCCATCCGCACACAGGCCGGTGATCTGCTGACCGTGATCGATGCCATCCCGACCGACACCCTGCCTGAGGAGCAGAAACAGCGCCTGCAGGAGGCACGGGCGCATATCGCCGCGATAGCCGATGCCGCCGACCCGGCCGCCATGCAGACGGCGCTGCAGAGCGCCGCTGACTGGGTGCAGCAGTCCGCCCCGGAACTGCCCGATGAGATCCGCGACAGGCTGAATGCCGCCATCGAGGCATGGTGGGCCAGCCTGCCGGAGGACAGCAAAAAGCAGCTGGATGAGTTTGTGGCCGGTGTGGGGCAGCTGACCCAGTACCGTCTGGGGCTGCTGCAGTACGAAAAGGGCGCCGCCCAGCTGGCCGCAGGCCGCGCCGAGCTGGAGGCCAATGCCCCCAAGCTGGCCGAAGCTAAGGCCCAGCTGGACGAGGGCTGGCAGCAGTACAACGAGGGCCTTGCCCAGTATGAGGCCGGCAAACAGCAGCTGGCCGGTGCCCGCGCCCAGATTGAGGACGGCTGGGCCACCCTGCAGGACAAAAAGCTGCAGATGGCCGATGCGCGCCGCCAGATCAATGACGCCAAGGGCCGCCTGCGCGATGCCCGCAACCAGCTGGACGATGCCAAGGCAACGATTGCTGAAAACCTGCAGAAGCTGCGTGACGGCGAGATCGAGTACGAGGACGCCAAGGCGGAGGCCGACCGGCAGTTGGCCGATGCCCGCGCCCAGATTGAGGATGGCGAGGCCGCGCTGCGCGAGGTGGAGTACCCGACCTGGTATGTCTGGGACCGCAGCAAAAATGTCAGCTATGCGTCCTTTACCGCCAATGTGGATAAGCTGACCGCCATCACCACGATCTTCCCGGTATTTTTCTTCCTTGTTGCGGCGCTGGTCGTTTCAACGACGATGACCCGCATGGTCGAGGAGGAGCGCCTGCAGATTGGCACGCTGAAGGCACTTGGCTATTCTGACGCAGCCATCATGCAAAAGTATCTGCTCTACGCCTTTACGGCGGCGGCAGCGGGCACGGTGTTCGGGCTGGCGGTCGGGTTCAAGGCGTTCCCGTCCATCATCTGGTCCGCATATTCGATGATGTACTACATGCCGTCCATCGCCACACCCTGGCGGCTGGGGCAGGCACTTTTTGCAGGCGGCACACTCATCGTGCTGACGGTCGGCATCACGGCACTGACCTGCCGCACCACCCTGCGGGAGAATCCTGCTGCCCTGATGCTGCCCCGCGCCCCCAAGGCCGGCAAGCGCATCCTGCTGGAGCGCATCACCCCGCTGTGGCGGCGGCTGCCCTTCAGCTGGAAGGTCACCTGCCGCAACCTGCTGCGCTACAAAAAGCGGTTCTGGATGACCGTCATCGGCGTAACCGGCTGCACCTCGCTGCTGGTGGCTGGCTTTGGCATCTCTGATTCGCTGAACTCCATCATCACCAAGCAGTACGGCGATATTTACCACTATGACCTGCTGACGATCGTCACCAAACAAGAGGCCACCGAGAGCGGCCCCGTCCACGATTACCTTTATAACACGGACAACGCCGCTGAATCGCTGACCGTTGCGATGGAATCCACCCGGCAGGACAGCCCGGACGGCGAGATGGATGTTTACCTGATGATCCCCGAGGATGTGGACCGCTTTGCCGATTTTGCCGACCTGCATGAGCGGATCTCCCGCAAAGAGGTTCCGCTGGGGCAGCAGGGCGTGGTCGTGACCGAGAAGATGGCCAAAACGCTGGGCATTGCTGCGGGCGATACCCTGACCCTGACGAACAGCGATGACCGCACCGCCGACTTCACCGTCAGCGGCGTTTGCGAGCATTATGTCAGCAACTATGTCTATATCAGCCCGGCCGTCTACGAGGCCGGCTTTGGCGAGGCACCGCGCTACAACGCCATTTTGAGCATTTTGCCCAGCGATGATGAACCGGCCCGCGATGCCATCTCGGCCGATCTGCTGGCGATGGAGCAGGTGGCCAGCCTGAGCTTTACGCAGGACAGCGTGGCGCAGGTGCTGAACATGCTGAACTCGATCGATGCGGTGGTCGTGCTGATCATCGTCTGCGCGGCCTCGCTGGCGTTTGTGGTGCTGTACAACCTCTCCAACATCAACATTGCCGAGCGCGTCAAGGAGATCGCCACCATCAAGGTGCTGGGCTTCTACGACCCCGAGGTCTACGCTTATGTCAACCGCGAGAGCGTTGTTCTGACGCTGATCGGCACATTGTTCGGTCTGGCGGGTGGCATTGTGCTGCACAGCTTTATAATACGCACGGTCGAGGTCGATGCCGTCATGTTCGGGCGGGAGGTCAGCGTCATGAGCTTTGTATACTCTGTTGCGCTGACGCTGCTGTTCAGCGCCCTTGTCAACCTTGTCATGCGGCGGCTGCTCAAGCGTATCTCGATGGTGGAAAGCATGAAAGCGCCGGAATGACAGCGCTTTTCAGCAAAACAGCCGGATAAAAAACAGGGAGCCGGTGCGGCCTTATGCCGCACCGGCTCCCCTCTTATTATATTCCGTTCTGCCTCAGATCTTTCGCTCGTCCTTTGTCATGGTGCGGGGCAGCACGGCAAAGTACAGCACCGCGCCAACGATGATGATAAGGATGACCGACAGGATGCCGTAGGGCCCTGCCGCCTTGTTGATGGCGTCCACCTGTTCAGCGGTGGCGGTGGCAGCGGTCAGCCCCTGCGCAGCCAGCATCCGGTTTGCGGCAAGGGCGCTGACGGTGCCCACCAGCGCCGGCCCGATGATAGAAGAAAATTTGCCGAAGATGTCAAAGAAGCCGAAGAACTCACCGCTGCGTGCCTTGTCAGGGATGAGCTTGCCGAACATTGAGCGGCTCAGCGCCTGAATACCGCCCTGACTGGTGGCGCAAAGCACGGCCAGCATCCAGAACTGCCACAGGCTGTTCATGAAAAAGGCAAACACGCAGATAAACATATAGACGCAGATGCCGACACCGACCATCGTGCGGGCGCCGAATTTTGATGCCAGCTTCATGTACAGCAGGCAGAACGGCAGGCCCAGCACCTGCACCAGCAGCAGCGCCAGCAGCATACCGGCGGAGTCCAGCCCCAGATTGGTGCCGTAGCTGGTGGACATGCTGATGATGGTATGCACGCCGTCAATGTAAAAGAAGTAGGAGAGGATGTAGATGAGCATCGGCTTGTCCGCGCCGATCTCCTTGAGAGTAACAAAGACATTTTTGACGCTGGCGCCAAGGTCACCTTTTTGATAAGGCTTGCCGGTGGTCTGCTCGCAGTTTTTCAGCAGCGGAAGGCTGAACACCAGCCACCACACCGCCGTCAGGGCGAAGATAAAGGCAAGGCAGGTCAGCATCGGCACGCCGACCGCATTCATGATCAGGAAGATCAGCAGCGGGATCGTGGAGCCGCCGATATAGCCGAGGCCGTACCCCAGCGTTGATACCGAGTCCATCCGCTCCTCGGTCGTCACATCGGTGAGGAAGGCGTCATAGTAAATGCAGGATGCGTCAAAGCCGATGGTGCTCAAAATGTACAGCACCAGCACCATCGCCGCCACCCGGCCCGCTGCGGCGGTCGAGGCAGTGAAGTCCATGAGCGGGGTGAACGCCAGCCCTGCGACCGAGACCACGCCCAGCAGCATAAACACGGTGAACAGCTTTTTGCGCATGCCGCGTATGTCGCCGAACACGCCGAGGAACGGCGCGCTCAGCGCCACAATGGCCATAGCCAGACTGGTGGCAAAGCCCCATGTGGACATGCTGGAGACACTGTCGGCGGTGTAGCCTGCCACCGTGTCGAAAAAGATCGGCAGGATCGTCACAACAATGACCGAGTGGGCACTGTTGGCCCAGTCGTACATCATCCAGCTGATTTCCTGCTTCGTGAATTTTTTCAGGAATCCCATGTAAAAAGCTCCTCCGTTCGTTGGGCGGTGCGCCCCAGATGCCGCACATTTTTGCACCGTTTTTTCTATTGTAGCACCCTCCGCGCCTAAAAACAACACACCCCGCTGCTCTTTTGGTCAGCGGGGTGTAAAATTTCCGTCATTTTTTCGGCAGCTTACCGCTTGCGCAGCTCCCAGAATGCCACCGCACCGGCGGCGGCCACATTCAGCGAATCCACGCCGTGCTGCATCGGGATCATGACCGTGTAGTCGCAGCGGGCGATCGTGCTGTGCGCCAGACCGTCCCCCTCTGTGCCAAGGACGATAGCCAGCTTTTCCTCCGCCTGCAGCGCCGGGTCGTCAATGCTGACGGCGCGGTCATCCAGCGCCATGGCGGCCGTTTTAAAGCCCATCGCGTGCAGACGGTCCATGCCCTTTTCGGGCCAGTCGGCGGGGGTGTCCCCCAGCGTGGCCCACGGCACCTGAAACACCGTACCCATGCTGACCCGCACCGCACGGCGGCACAGCGGGTCGCAGCAGGAGGGGGAGAGCAGCACGGCGTCTACACCGAGCGCTGTGGCGCTGCGGAAGATCGCGCCGATGTTCGTCGAGTCCACGATGCCCTCCAGCACGGCCACCCGGCTGGCGCTGCGGCACAGTTCCTCCGCCCGGCGCGGTGCGGGGCGGCGCATGGCGCACAGCACGCCCCGGGTCAGCGCGTAGCCGGTCAGCGTCTGCAGAACGCTGCGGTCTGCGGTGTAGACCACAGCCCCGGGGCAGCGGGCCAGCACCCCGGCGGCCGGGCCGTCGATCTGGCGGCGCTCCATCAAAAAGGAGAGCGGCTCACACCCGGCATCCAGCGCCGTGCCAATGACCTTGGGGCTTTCGGCGATGAAGATGCCCTTTTCCGGCTCCAGCTTATTGCGCAGCTGGGATTCGGTCAGCTTGGTATATACCGCCAGCTCAGGGGCGTTTAAATCTGTGATTTCGATGATATGGGGCATGGGGATAGCTCCTTTGTGGGAGAATTTGTATATAAATGATACAACAAACATTGACGCAGTGCAAGCCCCAAGCCTTCCCCCTTGGGGGAAGGTGGCCCCGCAGGGCCGGATGAGGGGCGGGTATGTGGGGGAACTATCCGTAAACGGGCAATTGCGGCAGGTCGCCCCTCATCCGTCTGCGGGCAGGGCCGCAGACACCTTCCCCCCTGGGGGGGAAGGCTCTCTACGCAAACAAAACCGCCGCCTGCGGGGCTTGCATCCCGCGGGCGGCGGCCGGGTCTTATTATTTAGCGGCGCAGCGGCATCACTCGACTGCGTTCAGCGCCTGATCGAGATCGGCGATGATGTCATCGACATGCTCAGTGCCGATGGACAGGCGGATCGTGTTGCGGCCGATGCCCACATCGGCAAGCTCCGCATCGGAGAGTTGGCCGTGGGTCGTGGTGGCCGGGTGGATTACAAGGCTCTTGACATCGGCGACATTGGCCAGCAGAGAGAAGATCTGCAGATGATCGATGAACTCGAAGGCCTCCTTCTGGCCGCCCTTGATGTTGAAGGTGAAGATCGACGCGCCGCCGTTGGGGAAGTACTTCTCATACAGGGCGTGGTCGGGGTGGTCGGGCAGGCTGGGGTGGTTGACCTTCTCCACCTTGGGGTGGTGGGTCAGGAACTCGACGACCTTTTTGGTGTTCTCATTGTGGCGGTCCAGACGCAGGGAGAGCGTCTCGGTGCCCTGCAGCAGCACCCATGCGTTGAACGGGCTGATGCAGCCGCCCAGATCGCGCAGGATCACGGCGCGCACATAGGTCACAAAAGCGGCGGGGCCGGCAGCCTCGGCAAAGCAGACGCCGTGGTAGCTGGGGTTCGGCTCCGAGAAGGCGGGGAATTTGCCGCTGGCCTTCCAGTCGAACTTGCCGGAGTCAACGATGATGCCGCCCAGAGAGGTGCCGTGGCCGCCGATGAACTTGGTGGCAGAATGGACAACGATGTCGGCACCATGCTCGATCGGGCGGATCAGGTAGGGCGTGCCGAAGGTGTTGTCGATGACAAGCGGAATGCTGTGCTTGTGGGCGATAGCGGCAATGGCGTCAATGTCGGGGATGTCGGCGTTGGGGTTGCCAAGCGTTTCAATATAGACAGCGCGGGTGTTGTCCTGAATGGCAGCCTCGACCTCGGCCAGATCATGGGCGTTGACAAAGGTCGTCTGCACACCGAACGCGGGCAGCGTGTGGGCCAGCAGGTTGGAGGTGCCGCCGTAGATGGTTTTTTGCGCCACAATGTGCCCGCCGTTCTGGGCCAGTGCCTGAAGGGTGTAGTCGATGGCAGCGGCGCCGGAGGCAACGGCCAGCGCGGCAACGCCGCCCTCCAGAGCCGCGATGCGCTTTTCAAAAACATCCTCGGTGGAGTTGGTCAGGCGGCCGTAGATGTTGCCCTCGGCCCTCAGGGCAAAGCGGTCAGCGGCATTCTGGGAATTGGGGAACACATAGGAGGTGGTCTGGTAGATCGGCACCGCGCGGGAATCGGTGACGGGATCGGCCTGCTCCTGGCCGACATGCAGCTGAAGGGTCTCAAAGTGCAGTTTACGCTCGCTCATGATAGAATCCTCATTTCTGTTTTTATTCTGTTTGATTTTGTATAAAAGAAAAGCCGGGGCTGCTTGGCGCAACTCCCGGGCAGAATATACAGTGCGGCGCGAAATTTTACAGGCAGTGCAAAGCAATGCCCCGCGCCCGGACTGCTGTCGCCCGGGAGATGGGCATTCGGCCGCAGCGGAAATTCTGACGCAGCAGACTGCCGAAGACATGAGCCATTGTGCTTTGCACCTCCTCTTTTTCGTGATAAACCTATGTGCTTTGTAGGTTGACTATATCGTAACACGGAATTTACCGCATGTCAATAGGGTTGTAGGGATTTTTTGTGAAAATGGGAAACGGGCAGTAAGGCGAGGTCTGCCCTCATCAGTCAGCGGACGGGGCCGCTGACAGCTTCTCCCGAGGGAGAAGCCTTCCCCTTCGGGGGAAGGTGGCCGAGGCTCCGTCCGAGGACGGATGAGGGGCAAGTGCGCGCTGCATCCCACATTCCCCACATTAACAGTTGAAATCTTCCCCGAAATCGGTTATACTGTTTTGTAATAAGGTGAAGTATGGGGCACTGTCCCCTTGAATAAAGGAGCATACAATGGCACATTCCGTTATGGTTACCGGCGCAGACGGCTTTATTGGCAGCCATCTGACCGAAGAACTCGTCAAGCGCGGCGAAAAGGTCCGCGCGTTCTGTCTGTACAATTCCTTTGGCTCGCTGGGCTGGATCGACACCCTGCCGCCGGAGATCCGCAATGAGATCGACATTTTCATGGGTGATGTGCGCGACCCCAACGGCGTGCGCACCGCCATGCGCGGGCAGGAGCGGGTGTTCCATCTGGCCGCACTGATTGCGATCCCCTTCTCCTACCACAGCCCGGACAGCTATGTGGACACCAACATCAAGGGCACGCTGAATGTGCTGAACGCCGCGCGCGAGCTGGACACCCAGCGCGTGCTCGTCACCTCCACCAGCGAGGTCTACGGCACGGCACAGTATGTGCCCATTGACGAGAAGCACCCCTTTCAGGGGCAAAGCCCCTACTCTGCCACCAAGATCGGCGCCGACCGTCTGGCCGAGAGCTTCTACCGCAGCTTTGATCTGCCCGTCACGATCGTGCGGCCCTTCAACACCTATGGCCCGCGCCAGAGCGGCCGCGCCATCATCCCGACCATCATCACCCAGCTGCTGGCCGGCCAGACCGAGATCAAGCTCGGCAGCCTGACCCCGACCCGCGACTTCAACTATGTCAAGGACACGGCCAACGGCTTTATGACGATTGCCGACTGCGACGCCGCCATCGGGCAGGAGCTGAACATTGCCACCGGCGTGGAGCATTCCATCGGCGACCTCGCCAATGAACTGATCGCCCAGATCAACCCCAACGCCAAGATCGTCTGCGAGGCAGAGCGCCTGCGCCCCGAAAAGAGCGAGGTCAACCGCCTGCTGGGCGATTCCACCAAGCTGCGCGAGCTGACCGGCTGGGCACCCCAGTACACCTTTGAGCAGGGCCTTGCCGCGACCATCGAGTTCCTGCGCGGCAATCTGGACCAGTACAAGGTCGGGCAGTATATCCTGTAATGTAGAGGTCGGGCATGCCCGACCCCTGACCTTGCCGCACCGGGCACTTTGCGGCGCGGCAAACAGCCGGGCGAGGCATGCCCCGCCCCTACCAGAATCTAAGTTTATGTCAAAAGTTTCCAAGAAAAAGTCACTTTCACCCACCGTGCAGCACCCCGCCGCCCGGTGGGCTTTCGTGTTGGTGCTGTGCGCCGCGCTGGGCATCGTGGCCAGCTACTACTGGCGCGTATTTTACGGGCTGGACGCCCGGGGCCTTGCGCCGCTGGCCGTAACCGGCTTTTGTGTAGGGTTGGCTGTGCTGGCGGGTGCGGCGGCGCTGCTGCTGCGCCGGGTCAGGGACTTTGCCAAACGGGGCGCGGCCTGCATTTTGCTGTGCGGCATACTGTTTGCCTTTGCAAACCCGCCGCTGCAGACCCCCGATGAGACAGACCATTACCTGCGCACCTACGCGATCTCGATGGGGCGCTTTGACTTTGACGCCGCGCGCGGCTATCCGATGGATGTGGACGAGCTGGTCGCAGCCTTTCCCGGCGCGTGGGTCAACGCCCACACCTCGGCCGGTGTCGGCACCGACCCCGACACCCATGCCGAGCAGGCCTACAACACGGCGGGCTATGCCCTGAAGCAATACGGCAAGGACGGCCGGGTCGAGAGCATCTGGGACAGCTTTACGCAGTATCTCAACTGGGAAAGCCGTGATTCTACGGCAGATTCCGTAACTGAGCCCATCAGCTTTTTGATTTTTCCGTTTTTGCCCGGGGCACTGGGCATGGCGCTGGCGCGGCTGTTTGGGCTGGGGGCGCTGGGCTGCCTGTACGGTGGGCGACTGGTCAACCTGTTGGCCTACGCGGCGATGTGCTATGCGGCGCTGCGCAATGCGCACAAGTGCAAGCCTGCTTTTTTGTGTATAATGCTGCTGCCGATGTCGCTCTACATGGGCGCATCGTTAAGTTATGACGCAACGCTGCTGGGCTGCTATTATCTCATGCTGGCGCTGCTGACGCAGGAGAAATGGAACGATAAGACGGCGCTTTGCTATGCGCTGGCCTGCGTATTTGCCAACGGCACCAAGCCCTACATCAATCTTTTGTGGGTCGTGCTTCCCTTTGTGGTGCGCAAGGCCGAGTGGAAGGTGCGGTTCAGCCGCGCCGTGTACGCCGTGCTGACGGCGGCGGGTGCGCTGGCGCTGACCTTCGGTGTTGAGCAGTACGGCACGCTTTTGCGCCACAACTACGGCGCGATTGCCCGGCAGGGCGGCGCAGCCGTCAACGGCGGCGCGCAGCTTTTGTTCGTTTTGAAGAATCCGCTGCGTTACATCGCGGTTTTGCTGGGCACACTGTATGAGAACGACGGCTTTATCGGCCAGCTGGGTCTGTTCGGCTGGAAGGATATGCCCGTGGCCTTTATCAGCCTGACTGCGCCGCTGGTGCTGCTGCTGGCCGCAATGCTCTGCACACCCGCTGCGGATGCACTGGGCCGCCGCCGCACCGGCTGGCTGGGCGTGTTCGGGCTGGTTTATGCGGTGGGCGCGATGACGGCGATGTATATCACCTACACGCCGGTGGCCATGGTGCGCATCGTGGGGCTGCAGACGCGGTATTTCCTGCCGGTCTGGCTGCTGGTTGTGGTGGCTGCTGCCGCACTGGCCCGCCGTGCGCTTGCCCCGCGCTTGACCGCAGAAAAGGCCGCCGCGCTGGCCGTGCCCCTGTGCGGGTGGTACGCCTTTGCAGGGGCGGTGCTCTTGTTCCAGCACTACTTTGTGGGGCCGGTGTACACGATTTATAAGTAAAATGCCTTCCCCCTTGGGGGAAGGCATTACAGGAAAGGAGGCTCCCATGCTGCATCTTCTCTATGCCCTTGCGCTTTTGCTTCTGCTCTGCGGTGCTTGCGCGATATTAGGCGAAAAATCCGGTCTTTCCCCCGCCCTGCTGCCGCTGCCGGTGTTGAGCGGCGCGGTCGTTGTGCTGTATCTCTGCGGCATTGCGGGCATCCTGCGGGCCGGGGCGGTGTTGGTGCTGCTGGCACTGGCCGCCGTATGGGTGCTGGGCCTTGTGCAGCTGCGCCCCGCCGGGATACTCAAAGTGTGGCAGAACGCCCTGTGTACGCCGGGCTTTTCCCTGTTTTTGGGCGGTGCTGCGTTTATCTGGGTGCTGTTCTGCGTGCAAGAGCCAATGTTTACCCAGTGGGACGAGTTCACGGCATGGGGCCTTGCCCCCAAGATGGTCGTGGAGCGTGGCGCGTTTTATGTGGCCGACCCTGTCAACCTGAAGGCCAGCTTTACCTACCCTGCCACGAGCCTGCTCACCTTCCTGTTCCAGCCGTTCGGCCTTTGGGCCGAGTGGGCGTGCCTGGCCGCCATCGACACACTGGCGCTGGCCTGCCTGGCCGCTGCCGCCGCGCTGCCGCGTGCGAAGTGGGCCGAGGGCATGCTGGTGTTTGCCGCCGGTTTTTTACTGCCGTACTTCTTTTCGGCCACACCCGCCGGCAGCTATGCCGTGCAGTATGTCAACGCGATGGCCGACCTGCCGCTGGCGATGCTTTTCGGCGGCACGCTCTGCCTCTATTTTGCAGTGGGGCGCCATAAACACGCCTATTGGCTGGTCGCGCTGCCGCTGGCCGTGCTGACCCTGACCAAAGATATCTGCTTTGCCTACGGGCTGATCGCGGCTTTTTTGATCGGGCTGGACCTGCTGTTTGCGGCGGATGCGCCCATCAAAAAAGCCTTCCCGAAAGCTCTGCTTCAGGCCGGTGCGCTGGCCGTTGTTGTGCTGGCGGCGTTTTTAAGCTGGGGCCGCTATACGGCGGCCGTCACCCCCACAGCAGACACCGCTGCCAGCGTTGGCAGTGAGGGGCTGAGTTACGGCGCGGTCCTCGTGGGCGGCGTCAAGCAGCTGCTGGGCATCGGCCGCACCGAGAAATTTGCCCAGATCATGACCGCCATGGGCAGCGCGTTCTTCACCCGGCGCATCTGCCTGTTGGGCGGCGGTGCCATGGCCGTTGCTGCCATCACCATGGTTGCCGCTGCCGCGTGGCTGGCTGCGGAAAAAGGCCCGGCCCGCCGCCGGGTGCTTGCGGCGCACCTTGGGTTTGCGTTCTGCTTTGCGGCGCTGTATCTGTTCCACCTGATCCTCTACTGCTACAATTTTTCCGACCTTGAGGGGCTGATGCTCAAGGATTACGACCGTTATCTTGCCCCCTACTATCAGGCATGGATGCTGGCCATGCTCTGCCTGCTGGCAAACGGCGCGCGGCAGCGGCTGGGCCGCCTTGCGCTGGGCGGCGCTGCGGCGGTGATCCTTGCCGTGTTCTGCTGGCGCGGCATCCCGGCTGCGGGGTTCTGGACCGGGGCCGACAGCCTGTACACGCTGCGCGCCGATGTGCAAAGCCGCGCAAGCACGATGAATACCGTGCTGGACTGGCCTGACCGGGTGCTGGTCATCAGCCAGGGCGACGATGCCACGCGGTGGTACTATTACCGCTATGAGCTGACCGCACAGGTCGTGAACGGCTTCGGCGGCTTTTACGGCCGTCTGGGCGAGACAAAGGACCGCTGGGACAGCGATTTCATGAATCTGGTCGAGAGCGAAAACTGGACGCTGTACGACTACAAGGCCGTCTGCGTGCCGGACACGCTGGTGGCCTACATGGCCGAGAAGGACTGCGATTATATCCTGATCGACCGGGCCGACGACTATTTACAGCGGGAGTTCAGCCCCCTGTTTGAGGGCGGCCTGACGAACGACATGCCCGCGACCCTCTACCATTTTGAGGGCGCGGACGCCGCCGTACCGTTTACACTGGCGGCCGTGGCAGAAAGCGGGGTGGCGTAAATGAAGAAACCGCTTTTCAAGCCGCGCCAGCTGCTGGTGCTGGCCTATCTGCTGGCGGCTGTGTTCTGGGTGGTGCGCTGCCTTGTCGGCTGCGGCGTGATGCTGAACTACCAGCTGCAGGGCAAGATGCCGCAGACGCATCTGGACGCCGCCGAGCTGGTGACCGAGAGCTTTGCGCCCTATTCCTCCAACGAGTGGTGGACGCCGCCGGACGATGACCCTGCGTGGTATCTTTCGACCGACAGCGACCCCCGCATCTACTGGCAGGGGCAGGGATATATCGAAACCGTGGTTTTGGACGCGGCGCACCGGCTGCCCCCGGGCGGCGTAGCGCTGTATTACCTGAAACCCGGCCAGACCGACTACACCGAGGCGCAGAAGGTCTTTGCCCGGGTGACTGCCCCCGGCATCTACACCTTTGATTTGGGCGGCAAGTGGGTGACGGGGCTGCGCATCGACCCCGACAGTGTGGGCGGCGTGCCGACCCTGTTCACCGGCATTGAGCTGAACCCCGCGCGGCCGTGGTATCTGCGGTTTGTACCCTCCGCCGGCTGGTGGCTGGTGCTGGCGTTTGGGCCGGCGGTAGCGGCAGCATTTGCAGGGGTTGGGTGTTCCTTCTTTGCAAAGAAGGAACCGAAGAAATTCTAAACAAACCGACCTGTAGGGGCGGCATATATGCCGCCCGCGAAGTTTCATTCTGCCACGAAACTGCACGGGACGCATATATGCGTCCCCTACAATGCAATCACCAACAAGGAGTTTACCCTATGGAACTACTCTGCGTACTTTTCGCCGTGGCGGCGTTGTTCTGCGGCTGCACGGTACTTACGCTGAAATGCCGCGTCCCGGCGGCGGTCGCACCGCTGACGGCGCTGTCGCTGATTGTGGCGGTGCTGACGCTGGCCGCAATGGCGGGCGTGCTGTACCCCGCCGCATGGGCGGTGTACGCGCTGTGTCTGGCGGGCGGCGTTTGGGTGCTGCTCACCCGCAAAAAACACACAGATGCGCTGCAGATGCTGTTCACACCGGGCAGTGTGTTGTTCTGGGGCATGGCGCTGGCGTTTACCGTCTACTTTTTTGTGCGCCAGCCGATGGCCGCCGATTTTGACGAGCTGAGCCTTTGGGCCACCGCTGTCAAGATCACCAAGGTCAATAACGACCTGTACGCGACCGCCGAACTGGGCACACCGTGGGCTGCGACCCAGAACCCCGGCCTGCCCTTGCTCTCGTATTTCTTCCAGTTTCTCGGTAATTATGCAGATTGGAAAATTTATGTCGGTTATGACATTTTGTATTTTTCCGTTTTTGCTGCTGTTGTTGGTGCCATCCCGCGCAGCAGGTGGCGCGTGGCCGTGCCGATGGCCGCTGTGCTGTGGTGCGTGCCGTTCTTCTTCACAAACTACAACCACACCATTTATTTAACGACCACCTACATGACCAGCTACGGTGATGTGCCCGCGGGCCTTGTGTTCGGCGGGGCGGTGGCCGCATGGCTGGCGCTGCGCCAAAATTCGGCCCCCAAATGGGCCGTGCTGCCGATTCTGGCGCTGTCTGCCAACCTGAAGGCCAATACCTTTGTATTGGCGCTGGTGGCGGCGGGGCTTGTGGCTGTGGACGAGTGGCTGTTTGCCGACGACGGCGATTTCAAGGCCGGTCTGCTCCCCCGCACCGGGTTCAGCCTGGCCTGTTTTGCCGCACCGATGGCAATTTACTATCTGTGGAATGTGCGCTATGTCGGCTGGCTCGTCAGCCGCAGCGCCAGTGATTCCGGCGTTGGCGAGACGAGCGCCCCGCTGTCTGCGGTCGTTGTCAACGGCATCAAAATTCTGCTGGGCCAGCCGGTCGAGGGCTTTTACGCCGAGCGCGAGGCCCAGTTCCGCACTGCGATGGCTGACATGGGCCACCAGTTCTGGACGAGTGACGGCAAGCTGAGCATGATCGGGCAGGGCCGCAATGTGGTCGCGCTGATCGCCATCGTGTTTGCCGTGGCGATTCTGGCGGCAGCATCGCGGCGGCTCAAGGCACGCATCGCGGTCATCGGTGCGCTGTCCGGCGTTTGCTTTTTGGGCTACAACCTCATGCTGGCGCTGAGCTACGGCTTTATCTTCAAGACTTTTCAGGCCGAGCAGCTGACCGACTACAATCGCTACATTTACAGCTATTACATCGGCTGGTTCATCCTTGCGCTGGGGTGTCTGTCGGTGGCGCTGCTGCCGCAGATCACCGTCAAGGGCGGGGCCGACGGCCCGACAGCGGTTTTTGCTGCGACCCGCCGCCAGCCGCACGCTGCCTTTGAGCTGTTTGTGCTGGCGCTGGCCTGCGGGATGCTGTTCCGCCAGAGCCAGCTGATTTTGCCGCAGCTGAGCGTGCTGGGCTTTGCCGACAGCGAGTTCACCGACCGCCGCGCCGAGCGCGCCGAGGCCGAGCTGGTGTGCAGCTATCTTGCCCCCGATGACCGCGTCTTTTATGTCGGGCAGGGCGACAACGGCGAGGGCTGGTTCAGCGCCGTGTTTGATTTCTACCCGATTCTGGTGGACTATTCCGGCACCGTGACCACGGACCCCGACACCGGCGAGACAAAGATGATCGGCGGCGGCGGCGAGTTGGGCCTGCCCGAGCTGCAGCCCGGCGAGGGTGTGAAAAACACCTACTACCACGCCTTTACAGCCGAGGAGCTGGACAGCATCGTGCGCGGCAACGGCTGCACGGTGCTGTATATCCAGACGCTGGATGATATTTTTGTGCAAAGCTACGCCGATTTGTTCACCGACAAGCTGGCGGCGGCGCAGAGCGGCGAGACGCTGCTCTACCGCGTGACCAATGCGGGCTTTGCCCCGGTGCAGATGGAGGTGAGCGCCCGATGAAAGCCTTGCAGAAATGGTTTGGGCGGCGCGGTGCGCTGCCGCTGACCGCCTATCTGGCGGCGCTGGCCGTCTGGGTCGTGCTGGGGGCGTTCCACCTCGGCAGTGACAGTCTGGCCCGTGCGCAGGGCCGCCTGACCGAGGAGACAATGGCCGCGACCGACTGGCAGCTGGTGGGGCTGACCCCAAACGACGATGGCACGCTGACCACCGTGGACGGCGACCCGCAGATGATTTTGGAAAATGTCGGTGACCGCGTGGTGCGCACCATCAGCTACACCGCGCAGTTTGACGGAGAAGCGCGGGAATTGTGCCTGTACTACACAACAAAAGTCGGCGAGGATTACTCTGCCGACCGCCGGGTGTTCCCCCGGAGTGTGGGCGAAGGACGGTACATCTACACGCTGCCCCGCACAAGTCTGGCCGCGCTGCGCCTCGACCCCTGCAGCCCGGAGGAAAACAAGACCGTGACCCTGACGATGAGCAGCATCACACTGAACGCCGCTGACACGCTGCCGCACTTCTGGCAGTATTTTGTGCCAAGCTGGTATCAGGCATTCTGTCTGGTGCTTTACCCCGCTCTGGCGGCAGCCGCTGTCAGCATGGCGGCCGCCATCGTACCGGGCAGAAAAAGAAACTGACCCGCAAGCCCTCCGTGGGCTTATTGCTGTGTTGCGTTATGCCGGGCAGCCTACCCGCCGTGGGGGCTGCCCGGTTTTTTGTACTTCATTTTTCGACTATTTTCGACTATTTTGCACAAATCTGTTGCTTTTAACGGTAGCCATATACTATAATATAGACAGTATGGGGGTCTGCGCCCCCTTCCCCGTGCAGGTTAAATTTTGTAAGGGCACAGGTGAGAGCATGCGTGAAGCGAAACAGAGGATCCTGATTGCGGACGATTCCGCCATGAACCGCGCCATACTGACAGAGATGCTGGGCGATGGTTATGAAATTCTGGAGGCGGAGAACGGCCTGCAGGCCGTGTCGGTCATGCAGTCGGACGAGAATATCGACCTGCTGCTGCTTGACATCATGATGCCCGAGATGGACGGCTTTGAAGTGCTGGCCATGATGAAGAAATGTCACTGGATCGACGACATTCCCGTCATCATGATCTCTGCCGAGAATGCGTTCAGCTTTGTGGAGCGCGCCTACGACCTCGGCGCAAGCGACTATATCAGCCGCCCGTTTGACACCGCCGTGGTCCGCCGCCGCGTTATCAACACCCTGATGCTTTCTGCCAAGCAGAAGCGGCTGGTTCGGCTGGTGGCCGAGCAAGTCTACGAAAAAGAAAAAAGCAACTCCACGATGATCAACATCCTGAGCCATATCGTGGAATTCCGCAACGGCGAGAGCGGCCTGCATGTGCTGCACATCCAGACTGCAACCGAAATCCTGCTGCACACGCTGGTACAGCAGACCGACCGCTACAAGCTGACCTCCGCCGATATATCGCTGATCAGCACGGCGTCCGCACTGCACGACATCGGCAAGATCAACATTCCCGAATCCATCCTGAACAAGCCCGGCAAGCTGACGAAGGAAGAATTTGACACGATGAAGACCCACACCACGATCGGTGCGGAGATCCTCGACAAGCTGCCCTTCCAGCAGGAGAGCGATCTGGTCAAGACGGCCTACGCCATCTGCCGCTGGCACCACGAGCGGTATGACGGGCGCGGCTACCCGGACGGGCTGAAGGGGGAGCAGATTCCCATTGCCGCGCAGGTCGTGGCAATGGCCGATGTCTATGACGCGCTGACGAGTGAGCGCTGCTACAAAAAGGCCTACAGCCATGACACCGCCATACAGATGATCCTGAACGGCGAGTGCGGTGCCTTCAACCCGCTGCTTCTGCAGTGCCTGCAGGAGGCCGCGCCGCGCCTGCAGGCCGAGCTGAGTACCTCCGCCGCAGCCGATGCCCCCCGCAACACCCTTGCCGAGGCGCAGCACCTCTCGGAGACGCTGCTGGAGGAGAACGCGCTGCCCGGGCAGGACCGCATGCTCCGCGTGCTGTCGGTGCTGCGTGCCAAAGCGGACTTTTTTGTCAAAAACGCCCGCTGCATCCAAATGGAATACAACGATACCACGGGCCTGGTCCACTTTTCGCCGTGGGCGGTCGAGCATATGAAGGTCCCTGCCGAGCTGCATCTGCCCGAGGACATCGACAAATCCGGCTTCACGCGGGAGGGTATCCGCCGCATCCAGAAAGCGCTGCGCGCGACCACCAGTGCCCACCCCAACACCGAGCTTTCGATGCCGCTGCCCGTTGACGGCGAGCTGCGCTGGCACCGCATCGCCCTGCGCAGCATCTGGAGTGAGAACGATCCCCCCTTCTATCTGGGCGCAGTGGGGCAGGCAGCCCCCGTTGAGGAGCTTTGCGACTACCACCGCGAGCTTTCCCGCGATGTGCTGACCCACGCCTACAACCGCAGCTTTTTTGAGAGCCATCTGCTGCAGCAGATGGAGGCGGACGGCGTCCTGCTGCTTGACCTCGACCATTTCGGCACAATCAACGAGACCTACGGCCGTCAGGCCGGCGACATTGCGATCCGCACCGTGGTGGGTGCGGTCTCGGCCTGTGTGCGCAGCAGCAGCGATGCGCTGGTGCGCTACGGTGATGACGAGTTCCTGCTGCTGTTCCCCCATATCTCGCCGCATATCTTTGCACAGCGGGCGGAGGAGATCCGCGCCTCGGTCGAGGCGATCCGGCTGACCGACTACCCCGACCTGCGCCTGACGGTCTCTCTCGGCGGCGTGTACGGTGCCTGCCCGATCGAGCCGGCCATTGTACAGGCCGAGACACTGCTGCACGATGCCAAGCAGACAAGAAATTGCTGCCTGCTCCGCCAATATACTGAGGAAAAGTAATTTTATTGTCAGAAAGGTGATTTACCATGACATTACAGGAATTTTATGCCCGTGTCGGCGGCGATTACAGCGCCACCCTCAGCCGCCTGCCCAGCGAGGCACTCATCAAAAAATTTGTTCTGAAATACCCCGGCGACCCCAGCTTTGAGCAGCTGCGGGCTGCGCTGGACGCGCAGGACTGGGAGCTGGCCTTCCGCGCCAGCCACACCCTCAAGGGCGTGGCCCAGAACCTCGGCATGGACCGCCTGTACAAGGCCGCCGCCGCCCTCTGCGATGCGGTGCGCGGCCCCAAGCCGCTGGAGGATGCAAGCCTCTGGCCGCCCGTCCTTGCCGCCCACGAGGAAGTGCTGGCGGCGGTCCGGGAGCTGTAAAGCACCCACTTGCAGGCCGGCCCTGCAGAATACTATGTGCGATGCCTCTGCCGCCGCACAGGAAACCGGAGTGCCCCTGCCATGTACAATAATGAGGAGAGCTTTCCCGCCCTGCGGCGCGCGGTCTGCTGCCTGCTGCTTGCCAGTATGCTGCTGGCCGCACTGCTGGGCTTTGCCATGCCCGCCAGCGCGGCGGGCAGCAATGACACCCCCCAGCGCACCCTGCGCGTAGGCTTTTACGCCTACACGGGCTACCATGTCATGGATAAGGACGGCCACCGCAGCGGCTATTCCTACGAGGTACTGCAGCGGATCGCCCAGTATGAGAATGTAAAGTTTGAGTATGTGGCCTACGACTGTAATGCCAACGAGGCCGCTGACATGCTGGAGCGCGGCGAGATCGACCTGCTGCCCACGCTGCGCCAGACGCCGGAGCGCGCCGAGCGCTTCGCCTTCTCCAGCGAGCCGATCTCCAATCTGGCCACGATGCTGACCGTCAAGGCCGGCAACCGCAGCATCGTTGCGGGCGACTACGAAACCTACGACGGCATGATCGTCGGCATGAGCCGCCGCGGCAACGGCCGCAACCAGAGCTTTATCAATTACGCCGAGGAGCACGGCTTTACCTACACGCCGATCTACTTCGACACGGACGAGGAGCTTTCGCTGGCGCTGCGCACCGGGGTGATCACAGCGGCCGTTTCCAACCGGCTGCGCAAGACCAACAACGAGTGGATCATTGACACCTTTGACCTGCAGGACTGCTACATTGCCGTGCGCAAGGACGACAGCGCCACCCTGCAGCTGGTCAATGACGCACTGGCCAAGATGGACCGCGATGACCCCACCTGGCGCACGACCCTGTTTGACAAGTACAACAAGAACATCCACTCCAGCAACAAGCTCTACCTGACCGCCGCTGAGGAAAACTACATCACCACCCACAACGCAAACGGCACCATCTTTCAGGTTCTGGTCAACCCGGACCGCTACCCCTACTCCTATCTGGACGAGGACGGCTGCCCGACCGGCATCATGGTAGACCTCTTTAAGCTCGTGGCGGACCGCGCCCAGCTGCACTACAGCTTTTTGGCACCGACCAGCCGCAGTGAATACCGCACGATGCTTGATAGCAGCGGTGCTGATTTCGTCATAGATTTCTCCGATGATTACTCCACGGCGGAGGATTACGGCTACCAGCTGACAAATTCCTACCTGTCGGCGGAGTTTTCATGGGTCATGCTGCGCAGCCACAGCGGCGGGCTGAGCAAGGCAATCGTGCCCGACAATTTCAACTCCGATTCGCTTGAGCTGCCGGGCCTGCAGGATATTTCAAATGTAAAATACGCAGATTCCTTTGACGACTGTCTGGCGGCTGTGCGCAGCGGCGATGCGGACGCCTGCTACACCTACACCTATCAGGCCGAGCGCGCCGTCTTTGACGACAAGTATAACGAGCTGCGCGCGATGCTCAGCGATGAGCGCCGCAGCTTCTGCATCGGTGTGCGCGCTGACTATGATGTACTTCTGCTCAGCGTGCTGAACAAGAGCGTGGACAGCCTGACCCGTGCCGATGTCGTGGCGCTGACCAATAAGTATATCAATCTGGGCCGGCAGGAATTCTCGCTGGTGCGCCTGACCTACCAGTATCCCCTCTTTGTGGTGCTCATCGTGCTCTGCGTGATCATCACCAATGTCTGCGTAGTGCTTTCGATGCGCGCGCGCCGCTTCCGCGATCTGACCGAGGCTGCCCTGCACCGTGCCGAGGAGGCCAGCGCCGCCAAGACCGAGTTTTTGTCCAACATGTCCCACGACATCCGCACCCCCATCAACGGCATCATGGGCATGCTGGATATTGCCGAGGAAAACTTTGAGGATCAGGCCCGCGTCAGGGACTGCCTTACCAAGATGCGGGGCGCAGCCTCCCACCTGCTGTCGCTCGTCAACGATGTGCTGGACATGTCCAAGATCGAGTCCGGCAGCATGAAGCTGCTCAACAATCCCTTTGATCTGCGCGTGCTGCTGCAGGCCTGCTGCGACATCGTGGAGGGGCAGATCATTGAGCGCAATCTCACCTTCACCAAGCAGATCGGCCCGTTCTGGCACCCCTATCTCGTCGGCAGCGAGCTGCATGTCCGGCAGGTACTGATCAACATCCTCTCCAACGCCGTCAAGTACACGCCGGACGGTGGCACGATCCGCTTCTGCGCCAAGGAGACCCTGTATGAGGAGGGCCTTGTCCATCTGCGGATGGAGATTACGGACAACGGCATCGGCATGAGCGAGGAGTTCCTGCAGCATATCTTTGAGCCCTTTACGCAGGAGCAGCGCTCAAGCCGCACCCACTACAAGGGCACGGGCCTCGGCATGGCCATCACGAAGAAGCTCGTTGACCAGATGCACGGCTCGCTCGATGTCGAGAGTGAGCCCGGCAAGGGCTCGACCTTCATCGTGCGGCTGTCGCTGCCGGTGGACCCCACGCCCCACCCTGTGGCCGAGCAGCAGCCCGCCAAGCAGGAGGACGCGCCGACCCTTGCGGGGCTGCACCTGCTGCTGGCTGAGGACAATGAGCTGAACAGCGAGATTGCCGTGACCCTGCTGGAGGCAGAGGGCGCCGAGGTGACGGCCGTGACCAACGGCCGCGAGGCGGTCGATGCCATCCAGCACGCTGCGCCCCACACCTACGATGCCGTCCTGATGGATGTCATGATGCCCGAGATGAACGGCCTTGAGGCCACCCGCTGCATCCGCGCCTTTGAGGGCGTTGGCCCCGACGAGGGCACGCCGATCATTGCAATGACAGCCAATGTCTTTGCCGATGATGTGCGCGCATGCCTCGAGTCCGGCATGAACAGCCATGTCGGCAAGCCGCTCGACATGCGGATCCTGATGCGCGAGATCCTCAAGTACACCCACCGAAGCTGAAGAATCTAAAGTCTGCGCCATTATTTTTTAACAAAAATTAAAAATTACGCCCGCCTTATTGCAAAAACGATTTTTTCCGATGTATAATGGAAAGGAATTTTTTTGGGATACGGCGGGCGTTTCTGCGTCCCCGGTATGGAGGGTGAATTATGGCAACGAAGTATATTTTTGTGACCGGCGGCGTTGTCTCCGGTCTGGGCAAGGGCATCACGGCGGCCAGTCTGGGGCGGCTGCTTAAAACGCGCGGGCTGAAGGTCGCCAGCCAGAAGCTGGACCCCTATATCAATGTGGACCCGGGCACGATGAGCCCGCTGCAGCACGGCGAGGTCTTTGTGACGGACGATGGCACCGAGACCGACCTCGACCTCGGCCATTATGAGCGCTTTACCGATGAAAACCTGAACAAATACTCCAACCTGACCACCGGCAAGGTCTACTGGAATGTCCTGAACAAGGAGCGTCAGGGTGCCTATCTGGGCCAGACCGTGCAGATCATCCCCCACATCACCAACGAGATCAAGAGCTACATCTACAACCTTGCCAAAAGCACCGAGGCTGATGTTGTCATCACCGAGATCGGCGGCACGACCGGCGACATTGAGAGCCAGCCCTTTCTGGAGGCCATCCGTCAGGTCGGGCTGGAGCAGGGCCCCGAGAACTGCTGCTACATCCATGTCGTGCTGGTGCCCTACATTTCCGGCTCCGATGAGTACAAGTCCAAGCCGGCCCAGCATTCCTGCAAGGAGCTGCAGGGCATGGGCATCTGCCCCAACATCATCGTCCTGCGCGCCGACGGCCCGGTCGGCAATGACATCAAGCGCAAGATCAGCATGTTCTGCAATGTGCGCCCCGACTGCGTGATTGAGAACCTGACGATGCCGAGCCTTTACGAGTGCCCGCTGATGCTGGAATCCGCAGGGCTTACCAATGTTGTGGCCCGCCAGCTGCACCTGCAGACCCCGCCGAGCGACCTGACCGAGTGGAAAGAGCTGATCAGCCGCATCGCCACCCGCAGCAAGACCTGCACCATCGCACTGGTGGGCAAGTATGTCAAGCTGCACGATGCCTACCTCAGCGTTATGGAGAGCCTGTACCACGCCGGCTTTGAGAATGAGAGCAAGGTCGAGATCAAGTGGGTGGACAGCGAGCATCTGGTGGACCAGAGCTGCTGCGCCGAGGAACTGAGCGATGCGGACGGCATCATCATCCCCGGCGGCTTCGGCGACCGCGGCATCGAGGGGATGATCCAGGCTGCCCAGTACGCGCGGGAGAACCATGTCCCCTACTTCGGCATCTGCCTGGGTATGCAGATCATGGTCATGGAGTACGCCCGCAATGTGCTGGGCTACGCGGACGCCAACTCCAGCGAGTTTGCCCCCGAGGGCCAGCACAATGTCATTGACCTGATGCCCGACCAGCAGGGCGTTGAGACGAAGGGCGGCACGATGCGGCTGGGCAAGTACCCCTGCACCATCACCCCCGGCACCAAGATGGCCGAATGCTACGGCACGACTGAAATTGATGAGCGCCACCGCCACCGCTATGAGTTCAACAATGCGTTCCGCGCCGAGTTTGAGGAGAAGGGCCTTGTCATTGCCGGCACCAGCCCCGACGGCCGCCTTGTCGAGGCGGTCGAGATTCCGGGGCGCGACTTCCACCTCGGCGCACAGTTCCACCCCGAGTTCAAGAGCCGCCCGAACCGCGCCCACCCCCTGTTCAAGGGCTTCATCGCCGCTGCGCTGCAGTACCAGAGCGCGCATACTCCGACCGACCACCCTGTCTCGCTGGGGGAGTAATTTCATAAATTTTGCCCCGCCGTCAAGGCGGGGCTTTTTGCTTCCCATCAATTTACAACTTTTTCACATTCTGCGCGCAGTAACACTTCCCCCTCGTTCGTATTAGTATACAGAAGCAGGCAGCCAAAGCCGCACAATATTCTGTCGAAAACCCGGCTATATCTTGTGCGGAATTTCGCTTGTTTTATGCCCCGCCCGGGGCGTATAATGATACATCAACGAAAGGATGCAAACTGTATGCGCAACTGGTGTTCACGCCATCCGGTCTGGTTCATGGCGTTCTATGCTCTGTTTTATCTGACCTTTTTCGCGCTGCTGGAGCGCACGATCCAATCCCCCGACCTGTGGGTCCACTGCCGTCTGGACGATTTGATCCCCTTCTGCAAATATGCCATTGTGCCGTATCTGCTGTGGTTCCCGTGGATCCCGTTCACCCTGTTTTACCTGCTGTACAAGGCCCCGCGCGGGGATTTCTGGCGGCTTTGCCTGCCGCTGTTCACCGGCATGACGATGGCACTGCTTTTCTACGCCATCGTGCCGAACGGGCTGGCGCTGCGCCCGCGCTTTGTGCCGGGCAGCGACATTTTTGCCCGGCTTGTGCGCGCGATCTACCGCAGCGATACGCCGATGAATGTCTGCCCGTCCATCCATGTTTTCAACTCGGTCACGCTGATGCTGGCCTATTACCGCAGCAGCATTTTTGACGCGCCGCGCCGCCGCTGGATGCGCCCGGCCGCCATGGTGCTGTGCGTGTCCATCACAATGTCCACGATGCTGCTCAAGCAGCACAGCGTCATTGATGTCGTGTTCGGCCTGCTGCTGGCCCTGACGCTGGATTACGCTGCCACAGCGCTGCAAAGCGTCCCCGCAAGACGCAGACGCCTGCCGGAGCGGTTGTAAAACAAAGCACCCCCTGCCTGTATTTGCCGTACAGGCAGGGGGTGCTTTATTGTTTATGGTAAAGAGAGGGCTTTTGCTTTTCTGTTACAGTGCATACACTAAAATGCCCGCCACGATCATGACCAGCGCTGCTATCTTCTTAGGGTTCATCTTTTCATGGAAGATCGTCACGCCGAAGATCGTCACATAGAGATAGCCGGTAGCCTCCAGCACAGGGCCGATGTTCAGCGGCACGCCCTTGTATGCCAGCATCGTAAGCAGCGTACACCCCACAAAGAGGCCGTAGCCCAAAATCACGCGCCAGTCGGTGTACTCCGCCACAAGGGAGGTATGCTCCCGCATAGCAGCCTTTTTCAGCAAGACCTGCGACACCGACGACAGAAAGGTGCTGCACAGGTAGAGCAGCACATAGGGCAGCTGTGTCTGGTTCATTTGCCGCCCCCTTCTTCGTTGTCGGCACGCACAAACAGCACAATGCCTGCAATGATGATGACGGCCCCCACGACCTGCCGTGGGGTAACGGCCTCGCCAAAGACGGCCATGCCCAGCAGAATGCCCCAGACGACCGTTACAGCCTTATTAGCGTAGGCCGTTGTCAGCGGCAGATGCTTGATGACCTGCTGCCAGCCCACCGCATAGACGACCAGCGCCAGCAGCATCAGGCCGTACAGCAGAAGGAACGCCGCGCTCAAAAACGGCTGCTGCGCCGCCAGCTTGCTGCACACGCTGCTGCCCGCATATACCCCCAAAATGACATGCAGCAGGAGGAACCATTTTGCCTGCTGCCTCATGCGTTGTCCTCCCCATGGCGGATGACCTCACGCTCAACATACTGCGGTGCGGCGTTGGCGCACATGTAGATGCGGCCGACATACTCGCCGATGATGCCCAGCACGACCAGGATCATGCCGCCCAGCAGCAGCAGCAGCGCCGTGGTGGACGCCCAGCCCATCGGGGCCGCGCCGCGGGTGAAGTGGTCAATGACGATATAGATCAGGTAGACAAAGCCCGCTGCTGCAAACAGCGTGCCGAAATAGGTGGCAATACGCAGCGGCTTGACCGAAAACGAGGTAAAGCCGTTCATCCAGAGGTTCAGCAGCTTCCGCAGCGTATAGCCGGAGCTGCCCTCTTCGCGGGCGCGGTGATGCACCGGCACATTGCAGATATGCTTGGTGGAGCGCAGCACAAGGCCGATCACATACGGGTAGCAATGCTCATACCGCAGCATCTCCTCCACCACAAAACGGCGGGCGGCAAAGTAGCTGTTGACGACCAGCTCCGGCGGCTTGCCCAGCATGATCTCGGTCATTTTGCTGTTGACCCAGCTGCCCAGATTGCGCCAGCCGGCCTGCCTTTTCGTGTCGTAGCTGGCGTAAACCACATCATAACCGGCATCGATCTTCTCCAGCAGCTTGCCCACCTCATCGGCGGGAGTCTGGCCATCGTCGTCCAGACAGACAATGATGTCCCCGCTGCATTTGTGGAAGCCTGCCATCAGCGCGGCATGCTGCCCGAAGTTTTTGGCCAGATCCACCCCCGTCACATGATCATCCGCCGTCACCAGCGCACGGATCGTGCCGATGGTATCATCGGGCGAGCAATCGTTGACCAGAATGACCTCATAGTCATACTGCGGCATCGTCTTCATGGTGGCGGTGATCTCTGCCACCACCTCCCCCACCGTATGCTGGGAACGGTAGCAGGGGATCACATAAGAAATTTTCTGCATAGCTTCGTTGTCCTTCCAGATGCGCTCAACTGCGCTTATAGATGACCAGATCCTCGGTGGAGACAAGCTCCTGCCAGCTTTCGGCCAGCAGGCGTTCCTCCACGCGGGTACCGTGGCCGCACATCACATAGCGGGAGTAGATGGGGTTCTCGGCATCCCACAGGTAGGAGTTCTTGTCAAACTCAATACCCATGCCATCCGGCACGGCATACAGATAACCGTGGAATACCGTATCATCGTAGGCGTAGGCCAGGGTGCTGTTCCAAGGATCGCTTCCCGCGTCGGCCGCGTCCTCACGCAGGACCCGCTCCACGATTTCCATCTGAGCAGCCATCTCTGTGTTGATTTCAGGCAGACTGCCGCGGGAAAAGTTCATCGGGAAAAGCAGCACCAGCAGCACAGGCATATAGACCGCTGCTGGTGCGGCATCCTCCGCCACAAAAGCGGCGATCAGCAAGATTGCCAGCAGCATCAGATGGCGGGGGTCAATGCTGTACATGGTCAGCAGCACCAGCACCACAATTCCCGCACAGAAGGCAGCGCAGGATTTCAGCGCTGTGGGGCGGCCTCTGCGCTTATCCCAGACCAGACAAGCCGCTGCCACCAGAGCAACCGCCAAAAAGGTCAGCACACCGCCGCCGATGTAGGTCACATCGCCCTGCAGTGTAGGCACAATATCATACTGCCACGCTGCAGCCAGCAGTTTGACAGCCCGCTCCCCTTCATAGCGCACAGCCGCTATCGGGTGGCCCTGCAAAAGCAGCTGCACACCGGCAAAATCCATGCCGCCGCCGAAATACGCTGCCGCCATCTTTGTCATCGAAAAAATCGACAGGACAAACGAGGCCGCCGCTGCTGCAAGGCAGACACAGCGGCGCTTTTTGTTCTGCCACACCGCTGCCAGCGGAAACACCCAGAACAGCAGCGCGTAGGGGCGAAAAATCGTTTCGAGCGCGCAGGCCGCTGCCCCGATGACCAGCCAGCCGGTCTTGCCGGTGCGGCGCACCGCAGCCGCCGAGCCTACGATGACAAAGGCCATCAGATACTGCATGGCCTCCGATGCACCGCTGACTGAGGATTGCAGCGGTCGCAACACACCCAGCAGCACCCCGCACAGGGCAAGGCACTGCCAGACATTCAGCCGGGCACTGCGGGCGTAATATGCGATTCCCAGTGTGATCAGCAGCAGATTGCACCACAGCACCACATTGACACTGGGGCCGAAGAAAAATGCCGGGGCGGCATAGGCCCAGATCAGAAACGGCCCCCAAGTGCTGTAGCGTCCGATGTCGGCCGTATTCTCATTATAGCCAAAGTATCCCTGCGGCCCGCCGTGGGTGATGACACTGACGACCTCGCGGTTGTAGATAGCCTCATCGTTGTTCATTGTGCTGGGCAGCCAGACCTCCCACGGTGCGGTACGGTAGCTGATAAAGTAGACCCCCGCAAGGAACACAACTGCCCCCAACAGGCAAAACAGCGCGTTGGGGGTCTTTTTGAACAGCTTTTGGATTTTTTGCAGTCGATTTCCCATCGTTATTTCTCCGCCAGCCGGGCCATGAACACTACATCGCGGTATTGGCCGTCCAGCAGCTCCATATCGCGGAAAATGCCCTCCTGCACAAAGCCGGCCTTTTCATAGCTGCGGCGGGCGGCGGTGTTTTCCGCCAGCACCCGCAGACTGATGCGGTGCAGCTGCAATTCAGCAAAGCCAAAATCGGTAAAGAGCTTTGCCGTCTCGGTGCCGAGGCCTTTGCCGCGCGCGCTTTCCTCGCCGATAAAAATACCGTACTCAGCGCTGCGGTTATGGTTGTCTATATCGCGGTAATAGACCGACCCGACGGGCTTATCATCAGCCTTGTCGATGATGATATACTGCACGACCTGCCCGGTGGCGACTTTGGTAGCCAGCCAGCTGCGGTGCATTTCCGGCGTGAAGGTCTGGCGGAAGATAAAATTCTGCACGACCGACGGCGTATTGCGCCATTTCACGATCAAATCGGTGTCCGCATCGGCAATGGGCCGCAGCCGGACAGCCGCGCCCTCCAGAACCGGGAGATTTTTTACATCCATAGTGTGTCCTTTATCCTGCTATCTTGTGCGCTCATACAGCACGCACTTTTCACTTTCATACAAAACCGACCAGCCGTCTGCAGTCAGGCGGGCGGCTGTATTGCTGCCCGCGCTTGTAAAGACATACCGGGCATAGACCGGATTGGCTGCATTCTCCAGATAGCTGTTCTCGTCAAACTGGATTCCCATGCCGTCCGGCACGCCGTACAGCAGTCCGCAGTGAACCTCATCGAGAAAGGCGTATGCCGCCGTATGGTCCCAGGGATCCTCGCTATCGACTGCAGCCTGACTCTTTTCCAGTGCCGCCTGCACCTGCTGCACCTCATTGTCCCAAACCTCGCTATAGCGCGGCAGGCCATAGCCCTTGGCCAGACTGAGTACGCCGGTCAGCGCCAGCAGCACCGACACCGCGGCCGTGGCTGCGGCCGGGCGGCGGTTCTCCAGCAAAAGGCTTGCCAACAGCAACAGATCCAGAATCAGCGTATGGCGCGAGCCCTCGCCCGGGCGGTACATCAGCATCAACGCCAGAAAAACGATGCCCGAGGTCGCAGCGGCGCACCCCTTCCAGAACACAGGGCGCTGCCGCCGGGCATCCCATGCCAGACAGGCCAGCACAATGCAGAGCAGCAGAAAGAACAGCAGATAATATCCGCCGCTGTGCTGGGTAAAATCCGTAAGGATCGTCTGCCAGACGGTCTGCAGCGCCCCCATCAGCTTATGGACAACATCCTTCAGCGCTTCGATCGGGTGACCGTGGAGAAGCTCCTGCACGGGGGTCATATCCACATTCGTGAAGAAGTAGGGCGCGTAAAATTTCGACATCAGCACCAGCGTGCCGCCCAGCGAGACTGCACCGCCCGCAACGCACACCGCGATGCGGCGCCGGTCATGCCACGCCAGCGCCAATGGGTAGAGCCAAAGCACGGCCTCATAAGGGCGCACCAAAGTGGCGACGGCACAAAGCAGGCAGAGCGCGCCCCATGCGGCGCGGCTTTTATCCCGCCGGGCCAGAATACCGCAGCCCAGCACCGCCAGCACAAGCGCATAGTGAAGCGGCTCCTGCATGGCGGAGAACACATAGCGTATCGGTGCGTTGAAGGCGGCCAGCGCGGCAGCAAAGACTGCCTGCTGCTTGCCGTTCAGCCGTGCAGCCCGCGCGAAAAAGGTCCACCCTGCAACCACAAACAGCAGATTGCACCACAAAAAAGCATTCTGCCCGCGCAGGAAAAGCCCCGGCAGCGCGTAGACAAAAAATACAGCCGGCCCCCATGCGGCAAAGGTGCCGCTGGCGGCATGCGATTCATTAAAGCCGAAATACCCCTGCGGCGCACCACAGCGCACCACAGCGGCCAGCTGCTTGCTGTAGATGACCTCATCGCTCCAATAGCTGCACGGCAGAAAGATCTGCTGCAGCGGTACGCGGTAGACGGCCAGCTCATACACAAGCAGAAAAGCCAGCGCCGCAGCGGCGGCGCCCAGCACCTGCGCCCAGCCCGGTATACGCTTACTGCGCATAAAATTCCAGAACTTTTTCGATGACCTGCTTGCGGTCGGACTCGGTCAGGCCGTAATACATGGGCAGGCGGACAAGGCGCTCGCTCTCGGCGGTGGTGTAGACATCCGTGCCGTCAAAGCGGCCGAACTTCTCGCCCGCCGGGGCGGAGTGCAGCGGGATATAGTGGAATACCGCCAGAATATCGTTGTTTTTCAGGTGGCGGATCAGCGCCGTGCGCTCATCAAGGTCCTTGCACTTGAGGTAGAACATATGCGCATTGTGTACACAGTCTGCCGGAATCACAGGCAGCTCGACCTTACCGGCATCGGCCAGCGGCTGGAAGGCGGCGCGGTAGGCGTTCCATGTGTTCATACGGTCGTTGTTGATCTCGTCCGCGTGGAGCAGCTGCGCCCACAGGTAGGCTGCATTCAGCTCACTGGGCAGATAGCTGTCGCCGAAGTCCACCCAAGTGTACTTATCGACCTGACCGCGGAAGAATTTCGCGCGGTTTGTGCCTTTTTCGCGCAGGATCTCGGCGCGCTCGTTGTAGGCCGGGTTGTTGATGACCAGCGCACCGCCCTCGCCCATCGAGTAGTTCTTCGTCTCATGGAAGGAGTAGCAGCCGAAATCACCGATGGTGCCAAGCGCACGGCCCTTGTAGCTGCTCATGACGCCCTGCGCCGCATCCTCCACGACCTTGAGGCCATGGCGGTGCGCGATCTCCATGATCGTGTCCATCTCGCAGGCAACACCGGCGTAGTGCATCGCCACGATGACCTTTGTCTTGTCGGTGATGGCCTGTTCGATCTTCGTCTCATCAATGTTCATCGTGTCGGGGCGGATGTCCACAAACACCAGCCGGGCCCCCGCCAGCACGGCGGAAGTGGCGGTGCTGGAGAAGGTGAAGCTGGGCAGGATAACCTCATCACCGGGCTGCAGGTCGCACAGCAGCATGGCCATATCCAGCGCCGTGGTGCCGCTGGTGGTCAGCAGCACCTTCTGGGCATGGAAGCGCTCCTCCAGCCATGCGTTGCACTGCTTTGTAAAGGCACCATCGCCGCAGATCTTGTGGGACGCAATGACCTGCTTTACATATTCGATTTCTTCACCCACGCAGGGGGGCACATTAAACGGGATCATAAGAATCCTTCTTTCACGGCTTGATTTTTATCAGATACTACAGTATACCACAGTTTTCGGATTTTGTCACTTTTTTACGCGCGCATCGTTGTAAGCGCGGATCATGACCGCTGCAAACCAGAGCATCAGGACGCTGAACGCCACAAAGGCCACAGCCGCCAGTGTGATCAGCGCTGGCAGAAAGTGCGCCACGCTGTAGACGGCCAGCGGCAGCGCCGCAAGGTACGGCACCCTGCTGCTCTGCCGTCCTGCCAGCCGAAGCAGCACCACCGATGCGCCCCAGAACAGCCAGAGATCCGCCACACGCAGCGCGGGAATCAGCCAGACCGATGCACCACCCGCAGGCGCACCGCTGAGGATCAGCTCCAGCACAAGGCCCGCCGCACCGAAAAGCACCGGCAGCCTGCTTTTTGAGGCCAGCAGCAGATAACCCACCAGCGCCAGCACGGTCAGCGAGACCTCCTGAATGGCGGCGTTTTCCGGCACAGAGAGCAGTGCCCGGCCTGCCGCCGCCACACCGATGAGCAGATAGGCCAGCGCGGTTTTATTGCGTTTATCCATGATCGGGGTTCTCCTGTAAATCGAATAGAATCTGCGCAGTATAGGCATACTGCTTAATTTTTAATTATACTGCTTTTATATCAGCCTTGCAAGCACACCGCGGGCGAAAGGGACGCAAAAAAATACCGCCGCCCGGATACGGGCAGCGGTGCTTTTTTGAACGAATCCAATCCCTCTGGCATCCGCGCACGATCCATGCGCTGCGGTTTGCTTTACTGCGTATTTTCGCGCAGGGCGGCCCGCATTTCCTTCTGGATCGCAGGGGTCGTTTCCATCTTCTGCATCAACGCGGCGAGCAGCTCCGGCAGCTGCTTTGCGGGCAGCTGCTCTGCCACTACAGCAGCCAGATATTCGGCATGGGACATTGCCGGCTCAAAGGTGCGGGCATAGGTCTTGCCGCTGCGGACAAAACCGACCTCACGCAGGACGCCCTTTTCCATCAGGCTGTTCAGCATCGAAAAAATCGAGCGTTCCTTCCATTTGCGCTCCACGCAGGTGGAAACGACCTCCGTCTGGGCCATCGCATGATCGGCCTTCCAGAAAATCTCCATGATCTGTTGTTCGCTTTTTGTCAGGTGCACTTGGTATACCTCTCTCCCTAAGGTACTGCCGCACGGCGTCTGCCCGGCGGGCCTGTGCACCGCCCGGCGGCTGCGCACCCTCCGCCCAAAACGCTGCGGCACTGCAGACATTTTGATCTTTGCAGAGGGTACACCTCGCCTCTTTCAGCGGTGCATAGAGCCATGCGGTGTAGCCCAGAATTTCGTTTATACTTTTATACTATCCGGTTGTGAGTAAAATGTCAATGATTTTTTGCGAAATATTTTCGGAATCATAGTTACTTTGTAACATTTTCACAACTTTTCTACATTTTGCGGTGCAACTGCCTGCTTTTTCTATTTCCCACATAGATTCGATGCTTCATCAAGGTGTGGCACATGTGCGGCACAATTTGCCACACCTTGCCACACATGCGCTTCGCGCAGGTATATTACACCGGAAGAATTCAACATCATCTTGATTCTTTCCAGCGATCGCGCAGCAGCTTCAGCGCCCGTTTTTCCAGCCGGGAAACATTCCGCCGCGCCTATTGTAAACGATTGGCCCTAAGAAATCGCTTCCAACTCACGGAAGCGGAATTTGATGATGATCTGTTTGTTTTCGGTCAGTTCCACACGCTCGATGAGGCTGACCAGAAGCTCCCGGCTGGTGTAGGCAGAATCCAAAAACTGCTGCACCAGCTCTCTTGCTCGGTCTTCTGTGCTGACCGGGCTTTCTTTTTGTGATTTCAGCTCTTTCAGCTTCTCTTCCAGAGAAGTTCTGTCCATCTTCACTCGCTGATAGATGCGCTCGAAGTCCGCTTCGGCAAGAAGTCCGGTCAGCCGATCCATATACATCTTATCCAGGTTGGCAGTCAGACTGTCGATCTTATTCTGAATGGACTGGATTTCTGCTTCATGGTTTTCCGCCTTGCGGGCTTTCTCTACTGCATCGGCAGCAATGGGCTGAAGCTTATTTGGATCAAGATAGGCTTCACAGACTTCTCTTACTTTAGCCAGAACTGCTTCGGTAACGACCTGCTCTTTGATGGAGTGGCAGGAACAGACACCTGCTTTGGTGAAACGCTGGTAGGTTCGACACACGAAAAACAGTCGATCTTCACCGGATACCGGCGGACGATTTAGCACCGCCATTGGATAACCGCACTCATGGCAGAAAATCAAGCCTTTTAATAAGAAGTCATAGGTTCTGCTTCGGGTGTGCTTGCGGCTGTTGACCAGCATCCGCACCTTCTGAAAGGTTTCTTTGTCAATCAGCGGCTCGTGGGTGTTTTCAACTACAACCCAGTTTTCCCGATCTTGTTTCAGACATTTCTTGGACTTGTAGCTGATTTTCACCGTTCGTCCTTGAACCATATTGCCCAGGTAGGTTTCGTTCTGCAGCATTTCAGAAATGCGTTCGCTGGACCAAAGTCCGGCATAAGGACCTTTGCGTCCCATATTCCAGCCACAGTAAGTTGCAGGCGTCGGAACACCTTCTTCGTTGAGAGTCGCCGCAATCTTTCGGCAGCTCATACCATCCAATGCCATGGCGAAGATTCTGCGCACCACAGGAGCCACTTCCTCGTCGATGACAATTTCGTTTTTCTCCGTTGGATGCATCTTATAGCCATACATGGGCTTGCCGCCAATGAACTGACCTTTCCGCTGTTTATCCCGCTTGACGGATTTGATCTTCTTGGAAATGTCTTTGGCATACATATCGTTCATAATGGCACGGAACGGGGTAATGTCATTGGCGGTGGATTCTACACCGGTGTCAATACCGTCCAACAACGAAATGTAGCGCACTCTCTTTTCGGGGAAGTATCTCTCCATATAATGACCGGTCATGATATAGTCACGGCCCAGACGGGATAGGTCTTTGGTGATAACCATGTTGACCTTCTTAGCTTCGATATCCTCAATCATGCGCTGAAAGTCAGGGCGGTCAAAACTGGTACCGCTCCAACCATCATCGACATAGGTATCGTAAACAGAAAGGCGATGCTGCTGAACAAATTCATTGAGCAGGGATTTCTGGTTGGTTACACTTTGGGATGGTCCTTCGGTCTCATCCTCCTTTGATAAACGGATGTACAATGCGACATGGTAATCCATAGGGTTGCTTATTTCTAAGTACATAGTTTCCTCCTTGAAATAAGCGACCACTCATCGCAAACATTGTACAACGGGTTCCTCAGATGTCGCAAGGATGCGGACAAGATAAAGCCGAAAAGACTCCTCCAGCAACTCAGCGAGGCTCTTTTCGGCTTCGGTATATATGCAGTGCACAACAGGCAAGGTGTGTTTCATACGTTCTACCTCCTTTGTTCATCGTATGTAAAGGGGCAAATTTTCTTGCCTGTCCATGTTGTGAAATTGATTGAAGTTTGCTGGAGCCGATTTTGGCTCCAGCTTTATTTTTGTCTGACGGTTGTGGTTGAGCGCTTACAGTGTTTAGAAAAAAATCCCTCTATACCAAGTTCTGTGTTGGTGTAGAGGGATTGCCTATTTAACTAAGTGACGTTGACTATGGCCTCGGCTGGCTTCTTGCAGCTCGTTGTTACTGCGGCTTTCGGATCTCCCTACTCTCCGTCTGCAAAACCTCCCCGAGTAGGAACAAGAACTTTCCTCCCATGTAACCGCCACATGATATTGTCAATATCACTTCCTACTGCCAAGCGCGTAGTGGTCTCTCACCACTTAGTTGTTGCCCATGTCTGGCACACTACGCCAGAAACCCGGCTCATACTTGACGTATAGCCGGGTTTCTTGAGAGGCTAATATCAATGACTGTTTTATAGATTGTGACCAAGTTTGTCATTACCTATATTTCAGAATATCCAGCATACTATGTTTATTTAGCTTGAACTATCACTTCTCCCTGACAATGAAGCAACTGAATCTCTAGTGTGCCTGGGATTCGCTGCGCAAATTGCGCTGGCTCTCCATCAATAGTAACGGAGTAGTCCGAATATTCCTCATTCATCACGGCTAGAAGTAAGCCTCCCACTCGACTGGTTTTATACCGAATTCTAGCGCTGGAATAATCGTCAGAAAAGTGCCACTCCTCTAACCAGGTGTCAAACCCAACCGTTACGTTACCCGGCTTATAGTATGAATGATACCACACCACAAGTGGAGAGGATAAGCCACTGAACTGATGGAACCATCCTCCTCGCTCACTTTCAATTTGGATCAGTTCAAAGGTGTTATAGCTGAAATCCGTCTCTTGGCTCCAGGCATGCAAGGCTGTTTTGGCAATTTTCTCTGCAAATTCCCCATATCCCAAATCCAGCATGGATTTCCAAAGGAAATACTGATACGGAAGCCACACACTTCCGTTCCAGTATCCATTGTCATAGTAATATCCAGCACTCTGGTCCACAGTAGATATACCTACCGGGGTAAACAGCTCTTGCTGACTTGTCAGGTGTGCAAGTAGCCGCTGAGTCTGTTCCGGGGTTGTGACCCCCGCAATCAGCGGGGTAACGCCGTCTACACCCTTGTTATAGTTTTCTCCCGTTTCCGTTCTCAAAACACCTGCAGCGTAGAGATTTTCGTCATGTACCACATAGCCGAAATATCCGCTTTCCTCGTCCCAGGCATGGTTGACAATGGCATCTCCCACCTGCTTTGCGTCATCGGCATATTGCTGGACATCCTGCTCGTACCCAAAATACTCCGCAATAGCCTTCATGAATTTTGCGATGCGCACCAGATGCACGCTGCTGCAAAGGGGAGCCACAGAATGCTCCAACTTCTGCTTATGCAGTTCCACCTGGGCCGGATAGTCGTCCATGCCGCTGGCGTTGTAGAAGTAATCGTACACAGTAAGCAGGCCGCTCTTATACCGGGCGGTTGTAGACCCCTCGCTTTTCCCAGCGAAAAACTGATAATACCTCCGGAGCATGGGATAGTACTGCTTGAGCCGGGCCTTGCCCTCTGGCGGCAGCTTCTGTAGCAGTTCGTAGAACAGATAAAATTGTGTGGGCACCATAGATCCGTGGAACAAAAAGGCAAAATCCTGGTTGTCTTTTTCTGACAAGTAGGTATCCAGCACATATTCCGCTTTTTGCGTGGAATACTCCAGCATACCAATCCCGATCATTCCGGAATCCCATGTATAGAGACTGTCCCACCGCTTTCCCGGGGTGTAGTGGATAATCTGACAACCGTGCCTGCAAATGGGGTAGACCACATTTGAGAATATGGCCGATTTCATCAGCCGAACAGCAAAGGCAAAGGGCTCTCCCGCCCGGTTGCAGCATTTTTGCTGCTGTTCCACATAAAGTAGCCGCTTTTTCTCCAGCTGTTCCTGAGTATACTGAGCACCAGTGCTGCTGACATATAAATACTCTGTCTTCGAAGTGTTAGGCGCAAGGAAGATCGCCTCCACCACATTGATGTGATAAAAGCCATCATCCGAGTGCTTCTGCTGAAACGAGTTGGAGAAGCTTCGGGTCAAGTCGTCATAGGTGTGGTCGGAGTTACTCATTCTTGTAACCAAGGCATCCTCAATGCAGCCGGAATGCAGGGTTCTTTTCCGCACGCGGGGATTGAAAATAGTCAGGCCAATCTCTTTCTCGTGATAATGATAGCGGTATTTTGTAGTGTGTCCAGTTTCTTCTATATCCGGAATGACATTTAGCTTTGTCTGCGTCACGGTTATTTCGTGGATATCCTCCTGCTCCACAATACAGAAAAAGTCCAGCTTCACTCCATTTCCGTTGGTACCTTTGGATACCAGATCCAACTGAAACACGCCTGGCTCCAGCTGCCCCAATTCCAGGAAGGCTATTCTGGTTGTGCTTGTTTTTTCAAAAGTAATGTCTCCGTATGCAGTGGCAAATACCACATTCTCGGACTCATTCACCGTCTGGTAACGCACACACAGTACTCCATTCCGGTACTGATTCTTGATCTCCCGCTGAAATGAGATTGTGTCATCAGAATCACCGCCAAAAGCCTTCAGCTTCAGGTGGGCAGCCATGAATGCATAGAAGGTTTCTCCCACGCCCACACCGTCCACAAAGTCTTTCTGTTGTACTTCCCCTTTTTTCAATCCATCCGGATTGAGTCGGTCCCACGGTCTCTTTCTGGCAAATTGCAGGTTCTGGTAGTCGATGGCCTTCCAGTAATCATGCTTTTCGGGCAGCACAGGGGTGTTGACAGTTATCTGTGGGTATTCAATGGCTGAAAGTAGATTGAGCAGGCAATTTTGCGGTCGGTCCGTGTGGTTGTGATACTCCACCCGGACGCCCCAGGTCTCCTCATCCAGTTCAAAAAATTCCACATCCGTATACAACTGATCCTTCCAAATCAGCTCATACCGATATTGGAAATATCGCCCCTCCGGGTCCGCCTGCCAGGGATGATAATTGGACGGCACCGTAACATTGGGCGCTGGCACTGAGCTATTGGCATAGGTGGGATATATCACCAGGTCAAATCTGGCACCGGGAATCGCGCTCTCCTTCATCACACGTGAGAGCCCCATGTATTTCTTGGAATACGGTCCCCATACCGGCATCTGTTTTTGCTTCTCAAGATCCATATATCCACATTCCTTTCTTGGGCGGCTTGGCTGACGGAGAAGAAACCGGCGCATAGCATAACGCCATAACTTGGCTAAATATCGTTATACGTGCGCCGATTTTATCCAACGTGTTATTCTTTTGTCTGCTTCAGTTGCAGTTTAGCGATTTGATCTTCAATCTCAATCATCTTTTTGCCAGTAAGCGGGTAGAACTTCATGGCGATTACGGAGATAATCCAGCCAGCAATGGGCATGCCGTTGTACAGGATCATAATAACAAAAAACAACTCCGGGGTCAAGGAGTCAGTTAAGCCCATGCTAACAGACACATAGAATATCTCGCTTTGGCAGGGATAAAAAAACAGCACGAGCGTCTACCCCAAACGGCAGACGCTCGTGCTGATAATGCTATGTGGTTTTAACTGCCATCAAGCACGATTCGCTGATCAAGGCTTATCGATGGGAAACTTTGAAATTGCCTGAATGAACGCCATAACGATAATATCATGCAGATCCTCATCTTTGCGGTTAGCACTGCGGCTCGCATTCTCTATCATGGGGCGAAATAGGTCAAACATTTTCATGCCGGGCGCACTAAAAAAATGCTATCCGATTTTCCCATCGGATAGCATTTTTTTATTTCTCCGGCAGCTCTGCCCACAGGGGCAGGCGGTGCAGGGCGCGGACGATGTTGCACTGCTCCAGCAGCGTTCCAGCGGCGTCGCACATGGTGGCGTACCATGTGGGACTGCGCAGGGTGTTTGTTTCGGGGTCGAACAGGTGCTCGGGGCCGCTGGCGTACTGGAAATGCAGGTGGCTCAACAGCCCACCAGACTGCCGTGCGGTGCGGTGCGGCATCGGCTCCATGGCCAGCAGGCAGCGGAACGGCCAATCGGCGGCGACGTTCTCGGCCATGAAAAGCGCGTTTTCCTTGCCTTCCAGACCGCGTTCCAGCACGCGGTCCAGGTGGTAAATGGCGCGGCCCAGCGAGGCACCGTCGTCGGCCAGCCACTCAATGCAGAGCTTATCGCTGCCCGCGGGGGTGATCTCCCACCCACCCAAGGTGCGCGGGTTGCCGATGCTGGTGGTCACGCAGGCCATCTGCCAGAACGCCTTTGCGCCGTTTTTGAACATCGGCAGCGCAGCGGCCACGCCCTCGGCGTCGCGCCAGGCGGCCTGCATATGGGGGTCCGTGCTGGTCAGGTAGCTTTCAAAATTATTCCACCGGCCCAGCCAGTCAGTTTGATGAAATTCCATAATAGATAATTCCTTTCTGTGAGATACTCGGCCACCTCCCTACTATGTGAGGAGGCTTACTCGCGGGCGAAGCCCGCGCAAAAAGGTTCCCCATCCTGGGGAGCTGACCCAGTCCGCTAGGCCTGAGGGGCTTTGCCCGTTTCCATATTACGACAGCGTGATAACCCTATCGCACCACGCGGCAGCCAGTTCCTCGTCGTGGGTGATGACGAGGAGTGTCTTGCCCTGGGCCTTTAACACCTGCATCAGGCGGCCTACCTGCTGCATGCTGCCCCAGTCCAGGCCGCTCGTCGGCTCGTCTAACAAAATCAACGGTTTATTGCTCAACATTGCGACGGCCACCACGACCCGCTGTTTCTGCCCTCCGGAAAGGCTCATAGGGTGGCGGTCGGCCAGGCCCGCCAGCCCCAGCGCCTGCATGACCTCGTCGCAGCGCTCGGGGTGGGCTGCACCCAGGAGAATTTCCTCTCGCACACTGTCGCTGAACAGCTGATAGTTCACATCCTGCATGACGAGAAAACTGTTGTGCAGGCGTTGTTTTTCGTTGGCGGGGCGGCCATGCCAGCAGATTTTCCCGCCCAGCGGCTTCATCAAACCGCAAAGCGTGCGGGCCAGCGTCGTTTTGCCGATGCCGTTGCGGCCCATCAGGCCGACGATTTCCCCTGCCCCAAACGCGAGGTTCGGCAGCGTGCGCAGCGGGTTCTTTTTGTCGTAGCCCAGCGTGACGTTTTCCAACGTCAGCACCGGCGCACCCAGGCATTCTCTGCACTGCTTCACGGTGATTTCTGCCCGGCAGGCGTCCAGCGTCCGCCCGCGCAGGCCGTATTCAGTCAGGCGTTCAGGGGGCAGGGCGGCAAACTCCACCGCAGTCCACTGGGCTGTCAGCGCACCGTCAGCAAAGTAAAAATAGCGATCCACCAGGTCGGTGATCCAGGCCAGGCGGTGCTCGGCCAGCACGACGGTGACGCCGCACTGTTTCATCGTGGCAACCATGTCGTGCATACGTGTGATGGCAGCGGCATCCAGATTGCTCGTAGGCTCGTCTAAAACTAGCAGTTTGGGGCTGAGCATACAGGCCGCTGCAAACGCGACCTGCTGCTTCTCTCCGCCCGAGAGCTTGAACACACTGCGGCCCATCAGCGGCTCAATGTGGAACTTCCGGGCCGTCTCAATCACCCGGGTACGGATGGCTTCCGGCGGCAGGCCGCTGTTTTCGCAGGGGAAGGCCAACTCGGCGGTGGTGTCCACGTTGAAATATTGTGTCTTAGGGTTCTGGAACACGCTGCCCACCTGGGGTACATAGTCCTCAATGGCGGCCTCGCCCGCGGCCAGACCAGCCGCCGTACACCGCCCGGCCAGCGCACCGGGGTAGAACACCGGGGCCAAGCCATTGAGCAGCCGTGAGAAGGTCGTTTTGCCGCAGCCGCTGCGGCCGCAGAGCAGCACGCATTCGCCGGGCTGTACGGTCAGCGCCACATCCCGCAGGGCGGGTGCAGGGCTGTTCTGGTAGGTAAAATCCACGTCAGAACATGAAAGTATGGGTTTCACAGCAGTGTCACCGCCTTCCAGACCAGCGGCATCGTGCAGAGTGCCGGGTAGAGGAAATCCCACACGGTCAGCCGCAGTTCAGTCATGCAGGTGTGCCGCCCCGGCAGGCCGATACCCTTGGTCAGCGCAGCGGCGGACAGATCCTGCGCCACGTTGTTGCTGTTCATCAAAAGCGGCATCAGAATGTATTCCAGCGACTGCATCGGGTGAAGCAGCAGGGCGCCGCGCCCCTCGGCGATGCCGCGCAGCGCCATAGCCGCACGGATTTGACGGTAATCCTCACCCACGGTGGGGAAAAAACGCACCACCACCGCACAGGGGATGATGACGCTCTCCGGCACGTGCATCCGGCGCAGGGCGGCGGTCAGCTCGCCGATGGTCGTGGTCGAGAACGCATACGCGCCGGTGATGATGCAGGGCAGCATCATCCGCACACCGACCGAAACCAGCGACAGCAGGTTCAGCAGCACGCCCTCCCCTGCCCGGGGCACGACGAAGATATCCACGACCAGCAGGCCAAAATACAGTGCAGACAGCCGCAGACCCATCCCGATCTTGCTCGAGAGGAAAAACAGCAGCAGGCACAGCGCGGTGGTCGCAGCCTCGGCCGCCGTGCCTACATGGAAGAGCAGCAACAGGTTTGCCAGCAACAGCAGATACAGCTTGGCGCGGGGGTCCATACGGAACGTCATGCGACGATCCCCGCTTTCTCAAAGTGCTTTTTCATCATGCGCTGGCCGAACAGCCCGCCCAGCACGGCGCAGACCAAAATTGCCGCCATGGCCGCGACGAAGCTGCCGTTGTTGATGGGCGCAAACAGCGTATCGATGTAGGCGGCATCCTTGCCGCGGGCGGTCAGGTTGGCAATGTAGGCGTCCTTCATGAACCAGAGCGGCAAAATAGGCCCGGTCAGACCGTAGGAGAAAACGACATAGCTGACCAGCAGCAGCTTTTTACTGCGGAACTTGCCCCGCGCGGCGATGAGATCTGCCAGCAGGCCGCAGACGATGTTGGTGGCGAAGGACAGCACAAAGTGGCCGGACACGAAGAAGAACAGACCCATGACAAGGCCCATGATCGTGATACCGCCAAATTTTTGCAGTTTGGCGGCCAGCAGCATATACACGCTGCCGGAGATGAGCGCCGCCAGCGCGGGCAGTACGATGTTGCCCACACCCGGCAGCAGTGCGCAGGTGAAGGTGGCGACCGTGACGAGCACGAAGTAGAGAGCCGTGAACACGCCGACTGAGATAAGGTCGGGCACGGTGAGTTTGTTGGGGGTGATGGAGTTGGTAGTTTGCGGCATTGTGGTGTAGTCCTTTCTTTAATGTTAGCATTGGCTAACTCTCAGGTATACTTACACAGAAAAAGCGCAGCGGGCTGCGTCCTTTCGGAGCATAGAAGTTAGTGTACCATAACCGCGGCGCATCTGTCAACTGTTGCTTGTCATTGGCAAGGCCAGGCATACCCTTTGTGTTCCACACATCTCTTTGCAGGAAGCCCTCGTTCCCTTGGTATTCTGCTTTCAACACACTGACCTCCTTCCGGTCTGTACTTGAGACTTACGATTGTTCGGCCCTTCCCTTGAAAAATAAAATCAGGTACTATGGCCTCGGCTGACTTCTTGCAGTTCGGTGTTACTGCGGTTTTCGGATTCTCCTACTTACCGTCTGCAAGATCTCCCCAGATAAGAACAACAACTTTCCTCCCATGTAACAGCCACATTCGGCTAACGCTTCCTACTGCCGAGCGCGTAGTGGTCTTGCACCACCCAGTTGTTGCCCATGTCGGGCGCACCATCGAAAAAGACCGACACGCTGTGCCGGTCTTTTTAGGTGGCGCGCAGAGCAAAAATCTGCGCACGGCTTACTTTACTTTATAAAACACACGATTCCCGGCATTTCTGGCTGCCAGCAAATCCATGTCATGGAATTTCATAACAAAGGTTCGGATCGTGGCGTAGGCTGCATTGCGGAAATCCTTTTCCAACTGCTTGGTCGTAAACTCCGATGTTCCATAAGCCGACAAAACATATTCCCAAAGCAGGCGTTCTTTTTCGGTGATTCTGCCGTCCGCAAGGGCTAGTTGGTACACCTTAAAATCTGTATGCGCCGGTGCCGTGTCTGCCTGCAGGCGGTTGTACACCTCTTTGCAGAAATACGACATAAACGGAGTCACATCTGTATAGCCTGTGAGCATCGCATTTTTCTCCACACGCTCATAGGCTTTATAATATGCCGCCTTGCTTTCGGCAATATAACGCGAAAACGGTGTAAACAGGGCTGCCGGGTAGCCATGCCGTGCAAGATACCACAAGTGAAGCAGACGGGCGGTTCGTCCATTGCCGTCAAAATACGGGTGGTAATAGGCAAATGCAAAATGCAGAATGGCCGCCTTGTGCAGCTCATTCAGGTCATCTTCCGCATTGGCAAAGTCGATCAGCTGCTTCATGACCTGTGGCAGCAGCTCGTCAGAAAGCCCCTTTCGGCTTTCCTCACCGCCCACAATATAGACAGCATCATGGCGGTAAAAATGATCCGGCAGCAGTTTGTCCTCTGCCGGCAAATACTCTCCGGTGCTGATTTGATACAGTTGGTGCAGATTTTCCTCGGTGATCTCATTTTGCTGGTCGGCAATAAAATCCAGCCCGCGTTTCATGCCGTAAATGCGGTTTTCCTCCTCATTGCGGGGGGCGTTACCGTTCAATATATGCCGAATGCTATTGCGCGTTGAATGGATATTTTCGATTTGCAGCGTGGCGTGAATTTCCTCCGTCATAGCTTGCACACCAAAGGGCTGACTTTCTGCCGGAACAGACAGCAGCTGCTTCATGCTCTTGGTGGAAATTTGTGCCAGATTCGGTAGGCAGACAAGAGCCTGCCCGGCAAAATCCACCAGCGGCAGCGGCTGTGCGAAATTCTGCCGCAGAATTTCGGAAAACTCCCTGACATCGGCAGCGGAATACTTATATGCCATGCGGTCAAGCTCAAACAGATGCTTATCGGAAAGCATTTTTGCAAACTTCGTTCCGTCCATAGTCGCTCCTCATAGCTGATATAAATTGATACCAATATATATCATATATACTCCGTTCGCAATAAAAAGTCAAGCATAACAGATAATCCATCGTAACACGCTATCGGAAAGGCTGCTGTCAAACGACGGCAGCTTTTCTTTTTCGGGAAGTATTCAAGAAGTCATAAAGTTCCGTCAGTAATGGAAGAAGCCAGCGTTTGCGAAAATGTCACAATTCAACGCAGAAAGCCTCAAATACCACTTGCCTTTTCATTCTCGAGATGCTATTATTAGTACGAATACTAACACTTTTATGGTGAGGTGATTTATTTGCGCAGAAGCAGCAGCGAAACAAGGAAGAAAATCCTGACCGCCTGCGTTCGTCTTTTTTTGGAGCAGGGGTATAAAAACACCTCGGTCAGTCAGATTGTTGACGAAGCGGGCGTTGCAAGAGGAAGCTATTTGAATCTGTTTCCGACCAAGGATAAAATTTTGCTGGATTTGACCGAAACGATGTTCGACGGTCAGTTCGGTGTGGCACGGAGCATTGCGGACAGCAAGCTGCCGTCGGTGTATGCCTATGCGGTGGATACGGCGATCCAGCTCACCCTCACCGAGTTGAACGAGAATCTGCGGGAGATTTATATCGAAGCCTATACCGCCCCGGATACGGCGGAATATATCTATGTGCATACCACGGCGGAATTAAAAGAGATTTTCGGCGGGAATTTCCCCGATTACACCGACAGCGATTTTTATGAAATGGACATCGGCACGGCGGGGCTGATGCGCAGCTATATGGCACGCAAATGTGACATTCATTTCCCGCTGGAGCGAAAAATCAGCCGCTTTCTCACGGCGGAACTGAGAGTGTACAAGGTGCCGGAGGAGGAGCAGGCCAAAGTGCTTGCCTTTATTCAGACACTGGATATCAAGGCGATTGCCACAGAGGTTATGTATAAGCTGTTTGCCATGCTGGAAATGAAATACGATTTTAAGCTGTCAAGAGACGGCGAAACGGAGGAAGCAAGATGAAAAAACGCATATTCAGCACCCTGCTTGCCCTGTGTATGCTGCTGTGCCTTATGCCAACAGCGGCTTTTGCGGAGGAAAGCACGGAAACCCCGCCTGTATGCACCTGTGAAACGGCCTGCACGGTGGACAACATGAACAAGGAATGCCCTGTCTGTGGAGCGGAGAATGCCATACCGCAGAACTGCGGTCAATACATCCCTGTTGAGGACCGAATCGGCGAAAACGGCAGCACCGAGAGAGCCGATGATCCGAATGGTCCCACAGAGCTGAGTGCCGCAGATCAGGTACAGGCCATGATCGACGGTTTACCGAACGCAGAAGAAATCACTGAAGATAACGCCGAAGAAGTCAAGGCACAGCTTGAGGCCATCGACGAGGCGAAGGAGAAGCTCTCCGACGAGGAAATCGATGAGCTGGATATGACCCGGTATGCGGAAGCTGCCGCTGCATTGGGGGCGCTGGCTGCGCCAATGCTATTGGCTAATGATTCGCCTAACGAGCAGTTTTCCCTCGCTCTCGGCGGCACGTATTACTTTGACCTCTCCGGCGAGAACATTCCCGGCACGGCTAACGGCAGCCTGCCGGATGCGTCGCTGCACTATGTTCCCTTTACCTACGCAGGGACGGTGAACGCCTACAAGCTCACAACGGAGATGGCAACCACCGAGGAGTATGCACAGAAGAATAAATATCCCCACAGCCTGTTCGTGGCGGATTATGCCGTAACGCATACGGTAAGCTGGAATGGCCTGAATGACGAAGGTCTGATTTTCGGCAAAAATTATGCCAGCGGCGGCGTGGACTATACCCTGCGCGCACCGTCTGTGGGAAGTAACGCTACAGGTTCGGGCGATTCCCAACGCGGCGTGCCCCAAAGCAACGAATGGGACACAATGCTGAACAAGAACAGCGGCTACATCAAAAACTGGAATGGCATATATTCGTGGGGGCAGGACACAACAAGATACAACTCGTCGTTCCGTGCGGTTCGCGGGTTCATTTCGGCCCGCCTCTGGGGCATCGACAATGCTGCGAGCTCCGACCCGAATGTCGTTTTCCGCCCCGTGCTTGAAATCCTGAACCCTGACACACTGGGTTCTGACGGACTGAAGGTCGTTACCCTTGACCTTGGCGGCGGCAAGCTGGGCGGCAGCTCCGAGGATATTCAAATCATTGTGAAAAGCAGCGAGAGCTTTACCGCGCCCGCGGCATGACCCGCCCGGACGGAAATACAGGCAGTTACTTCGTGTGGCTTGGCAGCGACGGCAAGCTCTACGCCCCCGGTGCCAGTGTTCCGGCGGATGTTACCAATCTCACGGCGCAGTTTGCTTTATCAGAGCAGTTTTCCCTCGCTCCCGGCGGCAGATATTATTTTGACCTCTCCGGCGAGAACGTACCCGGAACGGTGAATGACGCTTTGCCGGACAAAACAATGCATTATGTGCCCTTTACCTACGCAGGGACGGTGGACGCCTACAAGCTCACATCGGAGATGGCGACCACCGAGGAATATGCACAGCAGAACAAATACGCCCACAGCCTGTTTGTGGCAGATTATACTGTAACGCATACGGTAAGCTGGGATGACCTGAACACCGCAGGGTTGATTTTCGGCAAGGACTACGCCGCCGGCGGCGTGGGCTATACCCTGCGCGCACCGTCTGTGGGAAGTGACTCTACAGGTTGGGACGATTCCCAACGCGGCACGCCGACAAATAATGAATGGGACACGATACTGGACAAGGACAACGGATATATCCAAAACTGGAATAAAATAATTTCGTGGGGGCAGGATACTTATTCCACGTCGATCCCTGCGGTTCGCGGGGACCATTCGGCCCGCTTCTGGGGTTACTCCTCGTCCTCGGGTCGGAACGTCTCCCTCGGTTTCCGCCCCGTCCTTGAAGTCCCGAACCCCGGCACGCTGGGCGCTGACGGGCTGAAAGCCGTTACCCTCAACCTTGGCGGCGGCAAGCTGGGCGGCAGCTCCGATGCTATTCACATCATCGTGAAAAACGGCAGCAAGTTTACCGCGCCTGCATCCGGCGGTTTGACCCGCCCGGCCGGAGATACAGGCAGTTACTTTATGTGGCTTGACAGCAATGGCAATTCCTACGCCCCCGGTGCCAGTGTTCCTGCTGATGTGACGGGACTGACGGTGCAGTGGACAGCCCCGACCTATACCGTCACGCTGAACGCGGGCGACGGCACTATCAACAGCGGCAATGTCACCTCCTACACCTACGGCGTGGGTGCAACACTCCCGACAGATGTGACGCGCACCGGGTACACCTTCAAGGGCTGGTATGATAACGAAGGCTTGATCGGCGATCCTGTGACGGCAATCGGCGACACCGAAACGGGCAACAAGGAATATTGGGCGAAGTGGGAAATCAATCAGTATACCGTCACAGTCAAGCCCGAAAACGGCGAAGCGGATATTACCATAACGCAGGATTACGGCACACCGATTACCGCTCCGACCCTGACAAGAGAGGGCTACACCTTTACAGGTTGGGACAGGGATATTCCCGCGACCATGCCTGCGCATAATATGACTGTCACGGCGAAGTGGAAGGTAAATCAATACACCATCACCTTTGATACAAACGGTGGAAGTGAGATTACACCCATTACACAGGATTACGGCACGGCAATTACCGCTCCCGCCAACCCGACAAGAGAAGGCTACACCTTCATCGGCTGGGATAAGGCGATTCCCGCGACCATGCCTGCCGAAAATATGACTATCACGGCAAAGTGGAAGGTAAATCAATACACAATTACCTTTGACTCCAACGGCGGCAGCGAAATTGCACCCATCACACAGGACTACGGCACGGCAATCACCGCCCCTGCCGACCCGACAAGAGAAGGCTACACCTTTATCGGCTGGGATAAAGCGATTCCCGCGACCATGCCCGCCGAGGATTTGACGATCACGGCTCAGTGGCGTGATATTGCAGTGCCTACAGGCGAAATCAAGATTGCCGAAAACGGCTGGAAGTCTTTCCTCAACACCATCACCTTCCGTTTGTTCTTTAAGGATACGCAGACGGTAACCGTTACCGCCGCGGACAACAGCGGCAAAGCGGTTAAGATCGAATACCTGCTGAGCGATAAGGCGCTTACCGAATCGGAACTTGCGGGCATGACCTTCACGACATATTCCGCACCGTTCAGTATCAATCCCGATAACAAGTATGTTATTTATGCAAAACTGACCGATACCAGCGGAAACTTTGCCTACATTAACACAAACGGCATCGTGCTGGACGCAACAGTCCCCGTTATCTCCGGCATTGAAGCCGGCAAAACCTATTGCGCAGCACAGACTATTACCGTTGACGAAAAGTATATCGGCACCGTGAAGGTGAACAGCACGAAAGTCATCCTTGATGAAAACAGTCAATTTGCTCTTTCCCCCGCAAGCGGCGAGCAAACGATTGTTGTGACCGATAAGGCAGGAAATGAAACAAGGGTTACCGTGACCGTAAATAACGGCCATACCTACGAGTGGCAGAGCGAAAACGGACAATATTGGCAGAAGTGCAAATTCTGCAATCACGAAACTGCGAAAAAGGATATTCCGACCATTAACATCAGCGGTGCCGACAAGGTTTGCCGGACGCAGGATTACAAATTCAGCTTTACTTTGCCGGAAGGTGCTACCGGCGCAGCCTGTGGGTATGAGTTTATCGGACTTGGCGGTGCTCCTCTTACGCCGACCGTTGAGAATGGTTTGTACAGCGGTATCATAAAAGCATCCACATATCCGGCGAAAGAAAACAGCTTTAAGCTGATCGTGAGTGCAAAGACCGCTGACGGCTTTGCGTTCTCTGCCGAAAAGAAGGTTACCATTCAAAACGAGCACTCCGGCGGCACGGCTACCTGCAAGGATAAGGCAAAGTGCGAGGTCTGCGGCGAAAGCTACGGAAAGCTTGACCCGAACAACCACGCCAACCTCAAGCATATAGATGCAAAGGCGGCAACAAAGACTTCTGAGGGCAATATCGAATACTGGTACTGCGACGGCTGCAACAAGTATTACAAGGACGCCAAAGCAACACAGGAAATCACCAAGGCTCAAACCGTAACGGCAAAGCTGCCCCCGAAAATCACGGCCGGTGATGGTGCAGCGGTCACGCAGGGCGAGAAAAATGAACTCACCTTCACTTCTGATGCATCCTTTGCCGATTTTGTTCGTGTAGAGCTTGATGGCACTGCGCTGGATGAAAAGAACTATACAAAGAGAGAGGGCAGCACCATCATCACGCTGAACCGTGATTTTGTTGCCGCGCTTTCCGTGGGCGAGCATACGCTTGCGATTGTTTCTCAACACGGTACGGCAACAGCTAAGTTCACCGTCAAGGCAAAGCCGGCTGAAACGGCAACCCCGCAGCCCACAGCGCAGCCGCAGCCCACGGCACAGCCCCAGCCGACGGTGCAGCCTGTTTCCCCGATTCCGAGCACCGGCGACGCCGCCAACCCCGCATTGTGGTTTGCGCTGCTGATTGTCAGCGGCTCCGCACTGGCGGCAATTTTCGTACTGCGCAGGAAAGACAATCGCAAGTAAAAAAATTGGTACCGGCCTATATCAGCGCACGGAAACCATATCCATAGGATTCACACGCACGCCATTCTGCATTACCTCAAAATGCAGATGGAAACCTGTGCTGTCGCCGGTATTACCTACATAACCTATAACCTGCCCTGCCGTTACCGCTTCCCCTGCGGTAACGGCAGTTTGCGTCATAAAGAGATCATAACCTCGCACTCTTTCTGCGTCAGCTTGTGCAGATACTTTTTGATCCCTTCCCACATCAGCTTGGACTCGACGCTTTCCTCAATCGGGTTCATCAGGCGTCTATACACTGTGTCTACCTCGTCACGGCATTCCTCAATGGAAATCTCATGCTTTGCCTTAACCATCAGTGCACGAATGTAAGAAGCGCGCCGGGCATACAACACCTTGGTCATGAACTTTGTAAAGCGTGCAGCCAGTTGCGCGTCCTCACCACTAAACCATAGCTTATTTTTCTTTGCCATCGTAAACCTCCTGAATTTTGGGTTTCATTGAATAGACCTCAAAATTCGGAGGCGCGCGGGTCGGGTAAGAATTACGGCTGCGCATCTTACATTAAGCGAACGCAAAAAAGGCCCGACAGCCGATGTGGCTGTCGGGCCAAAAACAATCTGTAATTGTCTTTATAACCGATTACTTATCGTTTCTTTTCTTGCAGACAAATACAACTGCAAGTCCGAGCAGGGATGCCACCAGAAGCACGACGTACAGCGTGGGGTTGGAGGTATCGCCCGTTTGCGGCATTGCCGTTATGGTGGACGGCTTTGAAGTGCTTGCCGGTGTGGGGGCCGGTGTGGGAGCAGCAACTTCGTTCTTCTTGGTTTCGCTGTCGTTTGAACTGTTATTGCTGCCCGGATTGCTGCCGCTGCTCGGCACGGCGGTGTCCTTATAGGCGATCGCGTAGATAGAGAAGCGGTCGGTCTTAAAGGTCAGCGTCTTGCCGGCTGCGTCAAACGCGGCATCCAGCACAGTAATCGTGCCTTCATGGTTGCGCACAATGCAGTAGTTGCGGTTGACCGCGCTGTCCGTATGGATGAGCGCGTCCGGCACCACAACGGAAATCGTCAATGCATCCTTGGTCGTGTGCAGGGGAACACCGGCCTGTTGGCTGCCGTTTACCGTCATGTACTTGAGCAGACTGATGTCGAGATACTGCCCGATGGTGTAGTCCTTGGCGGCCTGTGCCATCGCCGTTTTTACTTCATCGGAAACATTGGCTTCTTTCACGGTCAGCACAATGTCCACACTTGCGCCGTTGGCAATCTGCACCAGTTCATCGGCGGTAATGTCGCCGCTGTTCACCAGCATGGCAAGCAATTCAGCTTTGTCGGTCAGCAGGGTGGCGGGCGGTACAGTGCCCTCAGACTGGACATCCACTTTCACCTTGCCTCTGTCGATTGCAATATCCTCGCCTGGGGCATCCTCAGCCTTGGCGGGAGCAATCACATAGGTCCATTTAACAGAATCTTTATAGTTGCCCTTGCCGGTGACGGTCAATGTGTATATGCCGTGGGCGGTGGCGGTGTTGCCCGACACAGTGTAGGAGTCTGCGGGAAGTTCTTTATTGACCAGCAGGACTTTCGCCACCGTTTGGGTCTGTTCCGCGCCGTTGGCGGCAAGACCCTTGCCCAGCACAACTGTTGCGTTCTGGATGGACTTCGGCTTGATGGTAAACGTACCCTTGGCAAACGTCACATCGTAGTTCGGGTTTGCGCCTGCATCGGCGGTGGCAGTGATGGCATACTCGCCCGCGTTTTCGCCCTCGGCGCGTGTCAGCGTGATACCTTGCAGCGTTTCACCACTCAGTACACCACTGACTATGTAAGTCAGTTCGGGGTCTTTTTCCTCATATACCTTGGACTTGTTGTCCGGGGTGACGGTGGCGGAGCGCTTGGCAACAGTGAATTTGGCGGTAGCGGTGTTGGCATCCAATGTGTAGTTTTTGTCTGTAGTGGACGCCTTGATGGTGTAAGTGCCAGCCTTGGTAGGCGGCGTGGTGCCGTTGTACTTGGTGCCATCGTTGGCTGTGCCGGTGTAGGTCAGCGTGATTTCCGGGGCATCCTCGCCCACGACATCGTTTGCCGTAGCGGTGGCAGGGGTAATGGTTCCGCCGTAAGTGCCGCCGTTGGGCGTGATGCTCACAGTGATTTTCTTGGCGGTGATGGTGGCAGTGGTTTCGGTCTGATTTCCGCTTTCAGCCAGCACATAGTTGGCGGCAGAATCGCCGCCCAGCGTCAAATCGGAGATGGCAACATTCTGCTTGCCTGCCTCAGCCTTTTCAAACATACCCTTAGCCGCAACGGTCAGCTTGTCGCTTTCCAGAATACCGTCAAACTGGGCATTGCTGTAATCCAGCACAGCATTGGTCGTACCGTCATAAACTTTGTCGTTTGCCGTAATGCCGGAAACGGTAACAGCCTTCGGGGTAATCACAAAGTCGGCTGTCGTATTTCCGGTCAGCGTGTAATTGCTGTTGGCAATCGAGGCTGTAACCGTGTAGCTGCCGACATTAACGGGAACATCTGTGGCGTCGTAGCCATTGCCGGTGTAGGTAAGCGTTACAGGAATATTTTCCCCCGCCACAGCGCCGGAAAGTTTGGCAGCGGCGGCGACGACACTGCCGTAAGTGCCGCCTTTCGAGGTAATGGTAACGGTGACTTCCTTGGCGGTGATGGTGGCGGTGGTTTCGGTCTGATTTCCGCTTTCAGCCAGCACATAGTTGGCGGCAGAATCGCCGCCCAGCGTCAAATCGGAAATCCTGACTTTCCGCTCACCGACACCGGCGCTTTCCATTGTACCTGTGGCAGTAACGGTTAAGGTGTCATTTTCCAGAACACCGCCAAGGGTTACCGCGCTGTAATCCAGCACAACATTGGTATTGCCGTCATAGACTTTGTCTTTTGCCGTAATGCCGGAAACGGTAACAGCCTTCGGGGTAATCACAAAGTCGGCGGTCGTATTTCCGGTAAGCGTGTAATTGCTGTTGGAAATCGAGACTGTAACTGTGTAGCTGCCTGCATTAGCGGGAACGGCTGTGTCATTGTATCCGTTGCCGGTGTAGGTAAGCGTTACAGGAACGTTTTCCCCGTCCACAGCGCCGGAAAGTTTGGCAGCGGCGGCGACGGCACTGCCGTAAGTGCCGCCGTGCGGGGTGATGGTAGCAGTGACTTCCTTGGCGGTGATGGTGGCAGTGGTCTCGGTCTGATTTCCGCTTTCAGCCAGCACATAGTTGGCGGCAGAATCGCCGCCCAGCGTCAAATCGGAAATCCTGACTTTCCGCTCACCGACACCGGCGCTTTCCATTGTACCTGTGGCAGTAACGGTTAAGGTGTCATTTTCCAGAACACCGCCAAGGGTTACCGCGCTGTAATCCAGCACGACATTGGTATTGCCGTCATAGACCTTGTCTTTTGCGGTGATACCTGAAACCGTAACCGTCTTGCGGTTGACCGTAACGGTTGCGGTGCCGTTGTTCGTCGTGTATTTTCCGCCGTAGGACGCATCCGGGGTGAATGTCCACGTGGCATTATTGCTGCCCGCATCAGGCTTGACCGTGCCATCCATCCATGTAAACGTACCGTTGACCTCATAACCCGTGTTGGGGTCTTTCATCTTGCCCGAAATTGTGCTCTTGCTCAGTGTATCGCCGTAGGTAATCTCGCTTGCGGTGATTTCGCCGACCGGCGTGGGCTTGATCTTGTTCACCGCGCTGACATTGACAGTCAGAGTGATGTTCTCATAGTTTGTGCTCTTGATTACCACGGTCGCTGTACCCACAGAGCCGGTGGTTTTCACGTCATTTTTCTGAATGGGCAGGGTCAGCTTGCCGTTTTCCACCTTCGCGCCGTCGGTGTAGTAGCCGCCATTGAGTTTGATCTCGCCCAGCTCATAGGTGGGTGCACCATACCCTTTGGGCGTTTCCAGCTTGGGCAGGGCGGGGAGCGTCACAGTGTAGGTCTTTTCGTAGCCGTTTATAATGGCGAGCGCAGTTTCCTTGGTGAAGTCAGGCGCAGCGGCCTTGGTGATGTTGCCAGTAGTAGGGAAGCTACTCTGCTCCAGGGCGTAATTCTTCGCGGTCTGCTCCGTCAAGGTCACTGTGGCAGTGATGCTCTTGCCGTTGCCCACACCGGCATCGTCAAAGCTGGCGGCCACGGTGTAGTCTGTGCCTCGGTTCAAGGTCACATTGTCGAAGGTCACGCTGGTAATGCCCGCGTTTGTCGTGCCATCATAAGGCTTGGACGCAGCCGTTACCCCGGTGATCGTCAGCGGCTTCTTCCCAATGCTGACCGCCACGCTGGCGGGTGCGGTATCGTTGTGGTTTGCATCGCCAATCACCCGATACCACACGGTATATGCTCCGGCATCGGTGCCGGTAGGGATGTCCTGGCTGTATGTGCCGTTCTCGGTCAGGCTGTACTGCATGGTGCCACCGCTGGTCACGCTGCCCGCGATAATCAGCGCCTGCTCCTGTCCGGTATAGGTCAGATTTTCTTGCGCCGTGGGAGCGTTGAAGGTGGGGGTAGCCTTGTTCACCTTGATGGTCACAGTTCCGGTCGCAGTTGCGTATTTCTCGTAGCCCGCAGCCGGAGTGAACGTCCATTCGGCTTCATAGTCGCCCGCGTTAGGATTGATCGTGCCAGCTGTCCATGCGAATGTACCGTTGACTGCATCACCCGTGTTGGGGTCTTTCATCTTGCCCGAAATTTCGCTCATGCTCAGCTCGTTGCCGTAGGTAATCGGCGTTGCGGTGATTGTGCCGTCCGGCACGGGTTTGATTTGGTCCACCGCGTAGAGGACGAGCTTCAGCTGAAAGTCTGCGTAGTTGGTGGTGGTGACATTCACCTTGACGGTACCGATTTTGCCGGTCATTTTTCCATCTTTCGCATAGAACTGTGCCAAAGTCAGCACGCCTTTTTTAAACTCTACGATCGTCTGGTCGTAATAATATCCGCTTTGGCTAACAAGGGAAATAGCAGGCTGACCATAGCTTATCGTGCCATATTTGCCCCCGGGCAGTCCGGGCAGTATATTATTGAAGTCATAGGTGTACGTCTGCTGTGTGCCGTTGATTATGTTCAGTGTGCCGGTCGGGTTATTCATGGGCGCGGTGGCCTTATTGATCTGGAAGGTCTTATCATCAAAATCCGCGCCGTTCAGCGTAAAGTCCTTTTGGGTCGTGCCGTTGTCAAAGACATAGCCCGCATTCTTTAACTTGATGGTGAAGGAGACAGTCTTTTCGGTTTCGCTTGCATCGGCGGAATCATAGCGGGCGTTGGACACCTCATAATCTGTACCCTTAGCCAGCCGAAGCGTAGTACCAGTATAATAGCTGTCCACGCTCTTAAATGTGATTTTCGTGTTTTCAGGCAGATCTGTCGTTCCGTCGTATGTCTTAATGATGTTGCCGACCGAAGCCGCTACTTTGAGCGGTCGGACCGTCCATTGGGCAGACTTGCTTCCGGTATAATCGCCGTTGTCTGTTGCCTTGATGGTCAGCGTACAGGGGCCTACATCGTAGGTGCTATCGCCGCCGGTAATGGTGAAATCCACATCTTTTTCCAGCGTTTGGCCTTTGTATGTCACGACAAACGTCGGCACACCGGTCGCAGACACAGAATTAAAGGCCGCTTCATTGCCATAGGGGAATGTGATCTCGGCATTGCTGAGATTCGGCTTGGTGACGGTCAGCGTTTTGTGGCTGCTCGTCACCTTATAGCCGTCCTTGGTGGCGGTGAAATAAACGCTGTATTTTCCAATCGTGTTACAAGGCAAGTCTACGACATAGTACCAGTTGGTGCCAATCTGTTTATATTCAGCTTTCTTCCGGCTGTATGTGGGCATGTTGTTTCCAACGATCTCCCCGGTGTAGATGTATACATCCGCACCCTTCGCATTGCAGCTGGCGCAGAGCTGGACGGTCGTACCGCGCTCCACCTTCGGCGAGTTGCCGGTCAGGTTTTTGCCATCGACCTTCAGATTCAAGGTCTTGGTCGTGATGGGCAGTCTATTGATGATAACATTGTTCAACTGCGAGCCTTTGACATCTTTCGGGGCATACCACTTGTAAGTGCCGTCCGCGTTGAGCACCTTGTATCCAAGTGCTGTGTCATTCAGAATCGTTTTCCACGTCGCGCCCTCTGCCAACGTCAATGTGCCGATCACAGCGGGATATCCCGACCCGGCGAGTTTTGCACCCTTGTAGGCAACGACCTTATCAATGCTGACCTTGGTCATGTTTACCGTATTGCTCAAGGTGGTGGTATTGCTGCCCGCAGCCGCCTTGACCGTCACCGTGCCCTTGATGGAATAGCCTTGCAGATCAAGTCCCGTGTCCTGCGTGCCGTCGATGGTATAATCGCCGGTCACGTCGGCCAGCAGCTTAAGGGTCGCGCCGCCGTTTCTGTCTGCGTCAAGGGCTGTCTGCAAATCAGCAAATCTCCGCCGCGGGCCATGGTTCACGGCTGTTTCAGCCACCGCGGGCGCGCCGCAGTAGGGGCAGGTAGTAGCGCTTTTGTCAAAGCCGTTCTTGCCGCCGTGGCTGCACGACTTTACCACCAGGTCGCAGGTCTGGGAAGCGGCTTCCGCCAGCGTGAGCTGCGTGTCGCCACGATAGTAAGCAAGCCCCGCTTTCTGGGGAAGCAGATTGCCCAATGTGATGTTATTATTCAGCCGCAGACCGCTTCTCAAAATCTTTCCGCCGTACAGCTCGACTGTGCCGCCCCAAACCTCCAGTTGGAGCAAAGTGGTATGGTCATTCTTCGGATCAAATACCAGCGTACCGCCGTCCCGCACGGTCACTCCCACCGCGCCGTTGCCGCCGCTGCTGTCAATGACCGTCAGTTTACCGGTGGCCGTACGGCCGCCGACATTCAAGCTGTACCCGCTCAGACTGTGTCCGTCCAAATCCAGCGTGAGGGTCTTGCTGACATATATGCCGTCAGGCAGCATCGCGTTTGCCAGCAGCTTGACGGTCTGACCGTCAGTTGCCGCATCCAGCGCGGACGGCACATCGGTATAATAGGTTTCGCCGATGCCGGCCGCAAACTGTGTCCCGCAGACCGTACACTTGCCGTCTTTGTCGATGGTGCTCGCGCCCTCGGTGTTTGTGTGGGTGCAGGAAAATCCGCAGGCACACTTGTTGTTCACCATGGTGTGGGTGTGTTCCTTGACGGTTACATCGGCCAGCTCCGTTGCATTGCCGTCCTGCACATCGTCGCCCTTGTAGAAAGCGTGCACCTTCTGCGTATCCAACAGGGACATGAGCGGCTGCAACTCTTCTGCGATGTAGCTCTTAATGCTTTGGAACGTGCCGCCGCTGATGGCGATGGTTCCGTTGCGCGTGAACTGCACATCGCCAAACGTGCCGTCCGTAATGTTCAGCGTAGCGCCGGAAGCGACAACCCATTCACCCGCGTGTTTGGAGCCGCCCTTGAAGGTGACGGAAGCACCCTCCAATACGGTGAGGCCATACACCGTGCCGTTGCTGACGGTCACAGAGCCACTGTTCGCGTCGCAGAGAAGTCCCGCGCATCCTGAACCGCCGATCTCGCCGCTCCGGATGTCCAGTGCGCCGGCCATGAACATGAGATTTGAAATTCTGCCGTAAGCGGCCTCGCCTGTAACAGTCAGGTTGCCTGTCGCGAGAGTTTCTTTTTTCTGCGTTTCCTCGTTAGTCTCTGTGAATCCAACCTCGAGGTAGTCGACCGTCTTGTGGTTCAGATCGAGCGTCAGGGTTTTGGTGACAACGGGTACGATGGAAGCATACTGTTCGAACGTAAAATTTTCACCGAGCGCATTGAGGGTGTCTGTATCCGTCACATGGTCTGCCAGCAGCTTGACGGTGTCGCCGTCCTGCGCCGCGTTCAGTGCTGCCGGGAGGGATTCGTATGTGCCGCCGTCCGTTCCGTCCGCTTTTGTTACCGAAGCGGCCTCAGCGACAGGCTCGTTGACCGTGAGTTCCACGGTTGCTGACCTTTCCTCTTTGTAGTTCTTGGTCTCGCCGGTCTTGGCATAGACGTAATATGTGCCGGGTTCGCTGATTGCAGTGTTCTCGTCGATCTTGGGAACTGCCTCACTGCCTTCAAACTCCAAATATCCAGAATTGATCGGCGCATAGTAATATGTCACCTCGGCGTCTTCCGGAGCACCCTCGACAGACAGAAGCGGCAGGAGCTTTTCGCCCGCCGTGCAAGCCGTCTTGGAAAGAGACACGGTCAGCTTGGGATAGGCCTTGTTGATGTTGCCGCCGATCGTAAACGTTTCTTCGTCCGCCTTGAGCTTGTACTTTACCGCGGCTTCGCCGATTAGCGCGATTTCCACAGTGACGGTATGCCATCCCGCGTCCGCGGAATCGAAGGTCTTCTTGGCGGTAAAGCCCGTTCCTTCTTTGAGTTTGATTTCATTTGTGCCGTCTGTAAACGTCAAGTCGATTGGAATCGTGCCGCCGTCCGTCGTGCCGTCATAGCTGCGGCCAATGGAATCGGGCTTGCTGACGCACCAAATCTCTGTCCGCGTGTCCTCTCCGGAAATATACGTGCCGCCGCCCCCTTCTGTCGGGCTTCCGGGGGCTACATAGATCCCGCCGCCTTCGCTGTTCTGTGCGTTTGCGGGTGTTTGCCCTTCATCGGCAAGGGCAAGGAGGTTGTTTTGCCCCATCATGGTCGGTTCGCCCGGCTCGGCGGCAGCGGCCATGACAAGCTGGTTCTGAACCTTGGCCGCATCGTCGTCAGACGGGCTGCCGTCTGCTTTCGATTCGTCTCTCCCCGTTGCAGCAGCGGGTTCTTTGCCGGGTTCTTCGTCTGCGGGATTTTTTTCGGGAGCCGCAGGCGTATTCTCTGTCGGTTTTTCGTCGGGGCTTGCGGGCGAGGCATTCTCATCCGCGCCGTTTTCCGCAGGGGCGGTCGGTTCCTCTTTTTGCGGCGCAGGTGTCGGGGTTTCCGTCTCCTGCGTTGCAACGACCGTCTGTTCCGGCAGCGGTTCCTCTTTTTGCGGCGCGGGTGTCGGGGTTTCCGTCTCCTGCGTTGCAACGACCGTTTGTCCCGGCAGCGATTCCTCTGCCAGCGCCCCGGTGGGGGTCAGGGTCAGGCAGAGGGTAATCGCCAGAAACAGGCTCAATACACGTTTTTTCATCAAGTCTTCCTCCGTTTGACATCAGTGGTCGGAAATAAGCCACAGCTTTTTGGCTGCGGTTTTGGCTTCGATGCGCCGCTTTACACCCAGTTTTTCTAAAACATGGCTCACATGGGTCTTTACGGTCGGCAGCTTTATATTCATGATCTGCGCAATCTCGGCATTGCTTTTGTCCGCGCAAATCAAGCGTAGTATCTGTAATTCCGTAGGGGTAAGCTTCTTCGCCGCCCTCATGCGCGGGGCAAGAAAGCGAGGATAATAGGTCGCCTGTGTCCGCACGGCGGCCATAAGGCGCTTGTACCATTTTGTATCATCGTTCCGGTTCAGCTTTTCCAAAAGGGGCAGCACGGCGGCGCTGTACACGCTGACGGGCGTGATAAAGCTGTACTCTGCCGCCGTATCCAGCGCGGCCTTAAGCCGCGCCCGCCATGCGTTGTCCTTTTTCCGATACAGGGCAAGGGCGCACAGAATGTTCAGGTGGATGCCGTCAATATGCCGCCCGCAGCCCTGTATGTAGCGTTCCAGCGGCGAAAGCGTCAGCAGGGCGGCGTCCGGGCGGTTCTGCGCAATTTCAACCATGGCTTGCGTCAGGTATTGATACCGCTTCATTACGTTCAGGTGCATGGGGTCGCGGGGCGCTTTTGTGCGGTACCACTCGTCGGCACTGTCCTGATCGTCACAGTGCAGGGCCATCCGGCAGAGCATCGCGTCCATATTCGGCAAAAAGCGGGTCAGCCCCTGCGCTTCAAACCGGGCACGCAGCGTTTCGATCGTGCGGCGGGCATCTGCCGCCTGCCCCTTGGACAGCTGGCAGCGCGCCAGCAGCCCGTTCACGGCAAACTCTATATCCGGCGTTCCCTTTTGCTGGATCTCACTCACCTGCGGGATAAGCGCAAGTATACGCTTGGTGATATTTTCGCCCTTTTCAAATTTGCTTTCGGCAACGGCGCAGTCCGCCAGCCCCACGCCGTCTTTTTTCAGCACGGCCTCAACCGGGGTGCGAAGCGTCCGATACAAAAGATCGTCCTTTTTGCTCCACTCTGAAAAATCCTTGCCGCCGTTCATAATGCTGGGCAAGGTACTGGTCACGGAAAAAGACGGCAGTGTTATTTCTTTATCGGTCAGCAGCCGGAACACGGCCGGGATCGTTTTTATCAGCCCCTCCACACCGCGCTGCGGCAGGGAAATATCCAGCCATGCAAGGCGGCTGCGAGCCTGCCTGGCGGCAGGGTCCTGTTTTTTGCGGCAGTCGGCAAAGTCTTTCAGCGCCCCGTACCACCGTTCCGAGCCTTCATAGTCCATTGCCAGGGCGCAAAGCATACTCATTCCCTGCATCAGGGAAGGCGAAGCCAAGATTTCGTTTTCCGGCAGAGCGCGGTAATACGTTTCCATCTCGCTGTAATGCCCCATGCCAGGGTGCTGCTCGGAATTGCGGATCAGCAGCTCGGATATTTTGGCGTGATCCCCGCTTTTGGTGTAACATTCCAGCGCGTGGGCATAATCCTCTTTCAGCTCGTAGTAAAGCGCCCCGCGGCTGAAAACGGCGCGGCGCTTTTCCTCACTGCATTCTTTTTCCATCTCCCAGAGAAGGAAGGCGCGGAACTGCGGCCAGAAGTGGAAGTGCCGCACATCGTCATAACGCAGCATCGTTGTGTTGTGCAGCAGCCAGTCCAGCAGATTCCCGGTGCGGGGGTCGCCGCTGACCATCCGCGCCATTTCCAGATCAAAGCGCTCAAAGGGGGCAAGATCCAGCAAAAAATGCCGCATCGGAAGATCGAACCGGCGATAGATGGCATCCTCGAAGTAGCTGAACACCTCCCGGTAAGCCTGCGCTACGATTTCCGGGGCGAACGGCTTGCCGCCGGACATACACCGCGCCGTAACGGCGACACCCAGCGGGTAGCCGATGGATTCTTTCAGGATGCCGTTGATTTCGCTTTCCGTCACGGCTGCCTTGCGGGCAGCAAAAAAGCCGCGTATATCCTCGTGGTCAAAAAGAAGGTCGTCCGGCTCCAGCGTGGTCATAAGACCCGTGTACTGGAAGGCCGTCAAGTACGACGGCGGCACCCCGCGGGAGAGGAACACAAACCGGCGCGCCGGGTTGGCACGGATCAGTTCACAGAGCGTCTGCGCGGTTTCCTGCTCCTGCAAAAGCTGAAAGTCGTCGATCAAAAGGACATCCCAGTTTTCCGGCAGTGTGCGCAGCGTAAAATCCGGCGCATCGGCATACAGCCGCAGCGTCCGATGCCCGCGCAGCAGCGCATTGGCCAGCGCCGTTTTGCCAAAGCCGCAGGGCGCACTGAAAAAAAGGATGCGGCCGCTTTGCATAACGCTGTCAAATTTTTGCTGCACAGATGGTTTTATCAGAATATTTCCGGTCAATTTTAACTCCTTTTCGGTGAGGAACGGGAAAATGCCACACTATAATAGTTAAATTATATCATCCGAAGGGGAAAAGTAAATCATTCCAAAGTATGAAATTTGGCCCTTTTGAAGGGACCGTGCAGCACGTTTATCTTCGGCTTTACGATATATTTTCTCAAAAAAGCACTTGACAATTCGAGCATTTCACCCCATAATTTATATAATCATTGTGGTGCTGTCAGCGGACAGCAAAGAACGAAGGAGACAAGATGAAAAAGCAAATCGTAAGCACCCTTATGATGGCTGTTTTCACGCTTGTGTTTCTGCTGTCTGCGGGAATGTTGCTGGCATATTATGGGGAAGGTGTGCGGCAGCAGCAGGCATTTCGTGCGCTTGAAAGGATAACAGAGCAGGCAAATAACCATGGCGGAGAAAACTCCAAGACCGCAGCCGTACAGACCGAGCAGTCCGCAAAGGAAAAAGCGGCGCAGGAATATAACGCCCTGAAGGAAAAGAACCCGGACTTTTGGGGATGGATAAAAATTGGCGACACGGCGTTGAGCTATCCTGTCATGCATACGCCTGAGGAACCGGAGTATTATCTTCGCAGAGATTTTGAGGGGGGCTTATTCACTGCGCGGCGTACCGTTTTTGGACGCCAGATGTTACGACGGCTGCGGCAACTACATCATCTATGGCCATTATATGAAGGATGGAACCATGTTCGGCTCGCTGCAAGCCTATGCAAAGCCTGCCTACTGCGAGGCACACCCCACCATTACGCTGAATACCGCAACCGGATGTGCGGATTACACGGTAATGGCGGCATTTTATTCACAGGTTTACAGCCAAGAGGATAGCAGGGTGTTTCGGTATTACCAATACGCCGACCTGTCGAACGAGGCGGACTTTGCCGCCTATGTGAAGCAGGTGCAAAAAGCGGCGCTGTATGACACCGGAGTAAATGCGCAGTATGGGGAACAGCTGCTTACACTTTCCACCTGCAGCTACCACACAGACGAGGGAAGATTTGTCGTTGTGGCAAAGAAACAGGAATGATTTTGTGCAATGGCAGCCTTCGACTTGCCTTGGCGCTTCATGCTCAAGGCTTTTGGGGCGAAAACATTTAACACACCAAACTCAGCGGATCAACCCGAACCCCGCCCTGCATTACCTCAAAATGCAGGTGGTTGCCGGTGCTGTCGCCTGTGCTGCCCATATACCCAATCACCTGCCCTGCCGTTACCGCTTCGCCTGCGGTAACGGCAGTTTGCGTCATGTGGGCGTACCGCGTGGAAAGTCCAGCGCCGTTGTCCAGCAGCACCTGATTGCCGTAGCTGTCGTTCCAGCCACTGACCAGTACCGTACCGCTGTGGGCAGCGAGGATAGGCGTACCCTCCGGCGCGGGAATGTCTGTGCCGCGATGCCCGGCATTGCCGAAAGCGTCCACTTCCCCGAAGTGGCAGGATATATAAGTGTGTCCCGGCAGCGGCCAGCACAACTCGCCATCAGCAACGGTGGTCCCACCGCACAGAGCAAGCAGACTGGGGCGCATTTCCTCGGATAGCAGCTGGTGCAAAATGTCCCGCTGGTCTTGCGTAAAGCGGTACAAATCTGCCAGCGCGTCCACCGATTTGCTGCTGACCGTGATGTGCAGAATGTACTCCGTGACCGGCTCCGGGTCAGGTTCGTCCTCGGTCGGTTCCGGCGTGGTGGTCACTTCCTCCACCTCGGCATTTATTTCGTGCATAGCCCAAAAGGTGTCCTGAATCAACTGCTTCTTGCCTTCGTCTATGACGACCACATCGCCGTCGTTGTTTAAGTTGTTCTGCACGGCAAAGACGGCCAGCACTTCGGGCCAGTAGCTTGCCCAAGTGTGACCGTCCTCGTAGTCGTATTCAATCGTGGTTTCGCTGCACTCCGGATGCGCCGCTACAATGTCGTTAATGGCCGTGCCGAAGTCGGCATTGGTTTCGGTAACGATTTCGGCAATGCGGATGCTGTCCGGGTCGCCGGATTCATCGGCAAACAAGATGCCCATCGGTGAGCCGATCACCGCCGCAGCCGCGCCTATGACCATCGCCAGCAACAGCACCACGCCGCCCGCGCCAAGCAGCGCCAGCAGAGAACCGGCTGTGTGCCGTATCGTGCGCGTCAGTATTGCCTTTAGCCGCAACCAAGCAGCTTGCAGCACCGTGCGGATTCTGCCCAGCGCGGCTTGTCTGATGCCGCCGGAAAAGACAGGGACAGTATCGGGCAGTCTGACGCCGCTTCCGAGCACCGTGCTGCCCGCCTGCTTTTGCAGATGGCGGCGCACCGTTTCGCGCGTGAGGTGTTGGCGTTTCAGCGCCTGCATTTTGTCACGGTAGGAATCGGGCGTTTTGATCTCTCGCTGATCCAGCGCCTTTTGCCGAAAGCGCTGACGCTTGAATGATTCTCGACGATCGGCTTAACAGTGATAAGGAAGTAATTCAACTTTCTACTGTTGGCTGACAGATTCGGGTGTGCAGGGCAACCGTAAGGTTGCAAAAGCTGTCTGTTTCCAACAGAAACAGACAGCTTTTGATTTGCGTTGAAAG
>ERZ1673752.302-NODE-302-length-88301-cov-13.097115_pt1 | contig 88301 bp, 73 predicted proteins | sample MGYA00580195_ERZ1673752 | MGnify/ENA primary metagenome ERZ1673752 (study PRJEB41218, sample SAMN15661744) | gut metagenome | host: Homo sapiens | place: Canada: London | collected 2015-08-20/2019-03-30 | study: EMG produced TPA metagenomics assembly of...
CCGGCAACATCCTGGTCCGTCAGCGCGGCACCCACATCCATCCGGGTGAGGGCGTTGGCATCGGCAGCGATGACACCCTGTTCGCTCTGGTCGATGGCCGCGTTCACTTCGAGCGCATGGGCCGTGACCGCAAGCGCTGCACGGTCAAGCAGTAAAAAAACCGGTACGGGCGGGCCTTTGCGGCTCGCTCGTTTTTTGTAGTTATCAGAGAGGTACACAATGGCAACCAGTAATTTTATTGATACCGCCACGATCTGGCTGCACGCCGGCAAGGGCGGCGACGGCGCGGTGACCTTCCACCGCGAAAAATTCGTGGCGGCGGGCGGCCCGGACGGCGGTGACGGCGGCCGCGGCGGCGACATCATCTTTGTGGCGGACGATAACCTGTCCACCCTGATGGACTTCCGCTACAAGCGCAAATACACCGCACCCGACGGCGAGAACGGCCGTGCCAAGCGGATGAGCGGTGCGGACGGTGATGACCTTGTCATCCGCGTACCGCGCGGCACCGTGCTGAAGGAGGCCGAGACCGACCTCGTCGTGGCCGACCTGACCGGCTCCGAGCCAGTGGTCGTGGCCAAGGGCGGCCGCGGCGGCTGGGGCAACAGCCACTTTGCCACCCCGACCCGCCAGATCCCCAAGTTCGCCAAGCCCGGCCTGCCCGGTGAGGACATGCACCTCAAGCTTGAGCTGAAGGTCATTGCCGATGTGGGCTTGATCGGCTTCCCGAATGTAGGCAAGTCCACCCTCATCAGCATCATCTCGGCGGCGCGCCCCAAGATCGCAAACTACCACTTTACGACGCTGACCCCGGTGCTGGGCGTTGTCCGTGTCGGCCCCGAGCAGAGCTTTGTCTGTGCCGATATTCCGGGTCTGATCGAGGGCGCGGCCGAGGGTGTCGGTCTGGGCCATGACTTTTTGCGCCATGTCGAGCGCTGCCGCCTGCTGCTGCATGTCGTTGATGTCTCGGGCTGCGAGGGCCGCGACCCCAAGGCTGACTTTGAGCAGATCAACCACGAGCTGGCTGGCTTCAGCGCTGAGCTGGCCGACCGCCCGCAGATCGTGCTGGGCAACAAGTGCGACATTGCCACCCCGGAGCAGGTCGAGGAGTTCAAGAGCTATATCGAGGCGCAGGGCCTGACCTTCCTGCCGATCTCCGCCGCGACCCGTCAGGGCGTGGACGGCCTGCCCGCGCTGGTCTACAACCGCCTGAAGGATCTGCCTCCGGTCAAGATCTACGAGGCGGAGTACAAGCGCCCCGACAAGAACGCCCAGCCTACCCGCCCCTTCACGGTGGAGCGCACCGGCGACCACGAGTTCACCGTCGATGCCCCTTGGCTGGAGCGTATCCTTGCCGGCACGAATGTCGAGGACTACGAGAGCCTGCAGTATTTCCAGACGCAGCTGGGTGATTCCGGTATTCTGGACGAGCTGGTCGCGCAGGGCGTTGAGGAAGAGGACACCATCAAGATCGGCGAATATGAGTTCGATTATCTGTATTGATTATGCTGTTTGAAACGAAATCTGAAGTTGACATTCATGAGATGTCGCCGCTGGCACTGGCCTTTGTGGGTGATGCTGTGCTGGAGCTGCTGGTTCGCGCCCGTCTGGTGGGCACGACCCGCCTGCAGCCCAACCGGCTGCACACCGTGGCTACGCATTATGTAAGCGCCCACGCCCAGAACCGGGAGCTGGAGCTGATCGAGCCGATGCTGACCGATGCCGAGGCCGCCGTGCTGCGGCGCGGCAAAAACGCCAGCAAGGCTACGGTGGCCAAGCATGCCACCGTGCAGGAGTACCGCGCCTCCACCGGCTTTGAGTGCCTGCTGGGCTGGCTTTACCTGCAGGGCAGAAATGACCGCATTGAGGAATTGTTCAACGCGATGTGGGATGGGTATAAGCCGGAATAAAACAAAAAGCCTTCCCCCTTGGGGGAAGGTGGCCGAGGCCCCGCCCGAGGGCGGATGAGGGAAAAGCCTCCGCAATTTGCCCGGTAACGGGTTGTAGTGGCAAGGCCGCCCCTCATCAGCCGCCTGCGGGCGGCAGCTTCAGTCTCCGCGCTAAGAGCCGCCTACGGCGGTTGCGCTCCGACACGCGCCTGCGGGCGCAGCCCCTCGGGGGAAGCCTTAGGAAACCCGCCTCACTTGCGGCTCTTGCTGTTGGTGGTGTTGGTGCTGTTGGTGCTGTTGTTGGTGCGGCTGGTGCTGCTCTGCTGGGTGCGGTTCGTGGTTTTCTGGGTGCTGTCGCTTGTGCGGTTGGTCGAATTGTTTGTCTGATTCTTTGCCATAGGTGGTTGACTCCTTTCGCAAGTAAAAAGCGATCTGCGGCCCTTCTGGGCTGCACAGGTAGTTTGCCCGCCCATGGCTTTTTTATGCAAAGGGGGCCGTTTTGGAATTTCCAAAGGATTTTACGGCGCGGGAGAAGGCGCTGCTGGGGGACCGCTTTGAGGAGTTGTATACCTACGCCACGGCGCAGCCTGCCCGCGGTGTGACGGTCAATACACTGCGCTGTACACCGGACTGGTTTGCGGCACACACGGATTTTGCCGCAGAACCGTCAAAATTCTGCCGTACTGCGTTCACCACGGCGGCAGACTTCCGCCCGGGGCGGCACCCGTGGCACCATGCGGGGCTGCTCTATGCGCAGGAGCCGAGCGCATCTGCCCCCGCCGCCTTGCTTGATGTGCGCCCCGGTATGCGGGTGGCCGATCTCTGCGCTGCGCCCGGCGGCAAGACGAGCCAGCTTGCGGCTGCCCTGCAGGGGCAGGGCCTGCTGCTGGCGAATGAGTTTGTGGCCGCCCGCGCCGAGATCCTGCGCCAGAATCTGGAGCGGATGGGCGTGACGAACGCCGTTATCACCAACGAGGACACCGCCAACCTTGCCAAAGCCCTGTCCGGACAGTTTGACCGGGTGCTGGTCGATGCGCCCTGCTCCGGCGAGGGCATGTTCCGCAAGGAGGCGGTGGCTGCCGCCCAGCACAGTGACGCCCTTGTGGCCCACTGTGCAGAGCTGGGCGCGCAAATTTTAGAAAATGCTGCGGCCCTGCTGGCCCCGGGTGGCGTGCTGGTCTACTCGACCTGCACCTTTGCCCCGGCGGAGGACGAGGCGCAGATCGCAGCCTTCCTTGCAAAGCACCCCGAGTTCACCCTCTGCGACCTGTCCGGCTGCGGCTTTGGCCGCCCGGGCGAGGGCAACCGCGCCCCGGACCACCCGGATTTCCACGCCGAATATACCCGCCGCATCTGGCCTGCCGACGGCGGCGAGGGGCATTTTATGGCGAAGCTGCAAAAGGCCGCCGATGCCGAGGTGCCGAACCAGCCCAAGGTCAAGCCGCCCAAAGCGGCAAAGCCCCCGGCGGAATGGCTGGAATTTGCCCGGGCCTATTTCCCGGCGCTGGCATCCCGCCCGCTGGCCGGAGCGGGGGAGTGGCTGCTGCTGCCCGCACCGGGCAGCGAGGGGCTGAACACCGCAAAGCTGCGCGTTGTGCGGGGCGGTGTGCTGGCGGGCAGTGTGCTGAAAAAGCGGTTCCAGCCAGCCCACGCGCTCTTTATGGCCTACGGCGCGGACTGCACGAACTGGGAGGAGCTGACGCTCGCCGACCCGCGTACCGCCGCCTGGCTGCGCGGCGAGGAGATCGACGCTGCCACAGCCCAAAACGGCTGGTGCGCCGTGTTGGTGGACGGCTTCCCGCTCGGCGGGGGCAAGGTCAGCGGCGGGCGCATCAAAAATCATTACCCAAAAGGGCTGCGCAACCTGCAATAAAGCGCGCTGCCCCTCTTGAAAAGCACGACCTGTTGTGGTATACTATTTTAATGGTAATTATCGGCTTTACTGCCGCTGCCTTGTGAATACAAATTAGGGGGATTTTCCATGTCCGGACATAGCAAATGGAATAACATCAAACGCAAAAAGGAAAAGACTGACGGCGCCCGCGCCAAGGTTTTCACCAAGATCGGCCGTGAGATCGCCGTTGCCGTTAAGGAGGGCGGCGGCAACCCCGCCTCCAACTCCAAGCTGGCTGCGCTGATCGCCAAGGCCAAGGCCAACAGTGTGCCTAACGACAACATCCAGCGTATCATCAAGCGCGCCGAGGGCGGCGATAAGACGGAGTATGAGGCAATCACCTACGAGGGCTACGGCCCCGGCGGCATCGCCGTTATGGTCGAGACCCTGACCGATAACCGCAACCGCACGGCTGCCAACATGCGCCACTACTTTGACAAGTTCGGCGGCAATCTGGGCCAGATGGGCTGCGTTGGCTTTATGTTCACCCAGAAGGGCGTTATCGTTGTCGATCTCGAGGATAAGGATCCTGACGAGCTGATGATGGACGCGCTGGACGCCGGTGCCGATGACTTCGATGCAGGCGAGGAGGCCGCTGAGGTCACCACCAGCCCCGAGAACTTCACCGCTGTCTGCGAGGCACTCGAGCAGAAGGGCTACAAGTTTGTTTCTGCCGATGTGGCACAGGTGCCCTCCACCACCACCACGCTGACCGATCCCGATCAGCTGGTTCAGATGGGCAAGCTGCTGGATGCGCTGGATGACGATGACGATGTCCAGAACGCCTGGCACACCCTTGAGAACGAGGAAGACCTCGACCGCTAAACCACAGAATGCAAAAAGAGAGTGAAGGGCGACTTTTGCTCTCTTTTTTTGTACGGCAGAACGGTAGGGGCCGGGCATGCCCGGCCTGCAGCGTAGAAATGACCCGAGATTTTCGGGCTGCCGCAAAGTTCAGGGCCGGACATGTCCGGCCCCTACAAGCATGTTTTTAATTGAAAAGGAGCGTTACTATGCCTGAACTCCTTTGCCCGCACTGCCTGCAGCCGCTGGACAACGGCTACCACGGCGAGTGCGTCCACTGCGGGCGCTCGCTGGAGAATCGCAACCCAGAGGGTGCGCTGCCCCTCGGCACCCAGCTGGGCGGCAAGTATACCGTGGGCGCATACCTGAGCGCCGACGGCGATGGCCTTTCCTACCGCGGTGTGCTGAACGCAGAAAAGCGCTTTGTTCTTATCAAGGAATATTTCCCGGTCACGCTCTGCAACGGACGCAGCGCGTCAGGGGCACTGATGCCCAAGGAGGAAAAAGAAGTCCTTTTCAAGACGAGCCGCATGGACTTCAAGGACCTGTACGACGATCTGCACAACCTGACCCCGGCCACCGGCCTGTCCACCATCCTCGATGTCATGGAGGAAAACAACACGGTCTACGCTGTGGAGGAGAACGAGAAGGGCATGACCCTTTCCCACTATCTCCACCTGCGCAGCCGCACACTGACCCCTGCCGAGGCGCGCACCCTGCTGCAGCCCATCATGGAGGGTGTGGCGCTGCTGCACACCTCCGGGCTGATCCACCGCGGTATCTGCCCGGACAATATCCTGCTGCCGATTGACGGCACGGCCCGCCTGACGGGCTACGGCACACTGGCCCTGCGCACGGGGGGCAGCGAGCTGAAAAGCCAGCTGTACCCGGGCTACGCCGCGCCGGAGCAATACTCCGCCGCCGAGTTCAGCGGCCGCTATACCGATGTTTACGCATTGGCGGCAGTCTGCTACAGGATGGTCACGGGGCAGACGCCGGTGGCCGCGCCCCAGCGCAAGGTGCGGGACAGTCTGGAGTCTGCCCACAGTCTGGAGGCCGGTGTGCCGACATGGTTTTCTCAGGTGCTGGCCTGTGCCATGCGGCTGGACCCGGCCAAGCGGATGCAGACTGTGCCCGAGCTGATGAGCGCCTTGACCGACCCGAATGTCGCCAACGCCATGTTTGAGCGGGGCGACAACCAGATCAGCACCCGCAAGATCATGGCGGTGTCGCTGGTCGTTATCTTTGTACTGGTCGTGCTGCTGCTCTGGAGCCTTGCGGGCGGCAGCAGGGACGACGGTACGCCGTCCGCCACGCCGCAGCCCACGGCGGCCGCAGCAGCAGGGGAGAATACAGAAGCTGCGACCGTGCCGAACCTTGTGGGGCTGCGCTATACGACCGACATCAAGGGCAACGATGCCTACAGCGGATTCCGCATCGTCATGGTCGAGCAGGGCTCCGACACCGTGCCGCAGGGCGTTGTCATCAGTCAGGACCCGCCCGCGGGCACGGAAAAGCTGATGGAGGACCAGATCATCCAGATCGTAGTCAGCAGCGGCCCGAATCTTGTGGAGATGCCCGACATCATCGGCTTTACGCAGGCAAACGCCAGCAAAAAGCTGGACGCACTCGGCATCCAGTACAAGATGGTCATGGTCGATAATGACGGCACGATGGCCGCAGGCTGTGTGGCCAAGACCGACTATACGGCAGGCACTAAGATCAATACCGAGAATGTGACGGTAATCGTCAGCATTGCCGGGGAGCGTGACGATACGCTGGTGGCCCAGACGGGGAATGCGGGGGAGAGTACACCCGAACCGACCCCGCAGCCGGAAGAGTGAGTGATAGCGGCAGGTGGGAAAAGCCCCTCCGCTCATCGCTTCGCTCGACCACCTCCCCACTGCGTGAGGAGGCTTTTTGAGGCGGCCAAAGGCCGCCGTCAGAAAGGCTCCCCGCCATGCGGGGAGCTGGCCGAGCCTGCGAGGCCTGAGGGGCTTTTCCCGTTTGCGGTGTAAGAAACAAAAAAGAGCAGTTCGTGAGGAACTGCTCTTTTTCAGTGCATTTTGGCAATGCCAACGCGGCGAGATTAGTCGCTGACGTAGGGCATCAGAGCCATGTAGCGGGCACGCTTGATGGCAACCGTCAGCTCACGCTGATGGAAAGCGCAGGTACCGGTCACACGGCGGGGAATGATCTTGGCGCGCTCGCTCACGTACTTGCGCAGGCGGGGCAGATCCTTGTAATCAATGTGATCAACGCGGTCAACGCAGAAGGAGCAAACCTTCTTGCGGCCACGATGCATCGGACGAGAAGAACGATCCATAGCCATTGTGGAAACCTCCTTGTTAGAATGATACTTTCGATTTTAGAACGGCAGGTCGCCCTCATCCTCGATCAGTGCAAAGTCATCATTGCTGCCGGCAGAATAGCTCGGCGCAGGATTGGCCTGCACAGCAGGACGGGCGGCGGGGGCTGCCATGGGTGCGCCGTAGCCGGCATCACCCATCGGTGCGGCGTTTGCGGATTTAGGAGCGGCAAAGTTGACGTTGTTGGCCACGATCTCAATCGCGGTGCGGTTGTTGCCGTTCTTGTCCTGATACTGGCGGCTCTGCAAACGGCCGTCAATAGCAATCAGAGAACCCTTCTGGAAATACTTGCAGACAAACTCTGCCGTGCGATCCCAGGCAACAACATCCAGCCAGTCAGCCTGACTCTGGCCGTTGGCGTCGCGGCGTCCGCGGTCGCATGCGATGCGGAACGAAGCAACGTTTTTGCCGGTCGTGGTCTGGCGCAGCTGCGGGTCCGCGGCAAGGCGGCCCATAATAGCAACAACATTCAGCATTGGTTTACTCCTTACTCCTCAACAGCAAGAGTCATGCTGCGAAGAACGCCCTCAGTGATCTTGAAAACGCGGTCCAGCTCAGCCGGGAAATCGGGCTCGCTGGTGAAGCTGATCACCGTGTACACACCCTCGGTCTCATCGTTGATGGGGTAAGCAAGACGCTTCTTGCCCCAATCATCAACAGAATCGATCGTACCATTCGCTGCGATCAGGTTCTTGAACTTGTTGATCAGAGCGTTGGAAGCCTCTTCGTCGAGGTTCGCGGTGGTAACCATCATGGTTTCGTACTTAGCCATATTCTGTGCACCTCCTTTTGGACATTAGGCCTTCTCTTTTAACGGAAAAGACAAGGATAACTGTGTGATTTCACACAGCATCTAATTATAGCAAGTTTCCAACGGCTTGTCAATGCAAAATTTGCCCTGCAGGGCGCAAATTTGCGGACTTTTTCAAAAAATCTTGTACAATCCGTGAAAATGTCCTATTGCTTTTTCCTGCGGCTTTGTTATAATGAGCTTAATAATGCACAACTCTTGCCTGATATCGCGGCACTGCAGGGGCGAGCATGGCTCGCCCGCTGCCCCGACTTGCAATAAAAGAAATGGAGCGTTCGTATGAGAATCGTGGTCATCGGCCTTGGCAAAGTCGGCCGTGCCTTGACCGCCCAGCTTACGGCGGAAAACAATGACATTGTCGTTATCGACCAGAACCCTGACCTGATCGAGGATATTGTAAACATCTATGATGTGCGCGGTGTGCCCGGCAACGGTGGCAGCTATGAGGTCCAGAAGGAGGCGTTCGAGGACGGTGCGGATCTTCTGATTGCTACGACCTCCAGCGATGAGATCAACATCCTTGCCTGCCTTGTGGCGAAAAAGCTCGGCACGCAGCACACCATTGCCCGTATCCGCAACCCGGAGTATGAGAAGCAGCTGCGCTTTATGCGCGATGAGCTGGGCCTGTCGATGATCATCAACCCGGAAAAGACCACCGCCCGCGAGATCGCGCGGGTGCTGCGCTTCCCCTCGGCCATCAAGCGCGAGCAGTTCTGCCGCCAGCGGTTTGAGCTGATCGAATACCGCCTGACCGAGGACAACCCGCTGGTCGGCCTGCAGCTGACAGACCTCTACCGCAACATCCGCGTTAAGATCCTGATCTGTGCGGTCGCACGCGGCAGTGAGACGATCATCCCCACCGGTGCCTTTACGCTGCAGGCGGGGGATAAGATCTACCTGACCGCCTCGGCCCGCGACCTTGAGTCCTTCTTCCGCCGGCTGAACCTCTTTAAGGAGAAGGCAAACAATGTCATGATCGTCGGCGCAAGCCGGATGGCCTACTACCTCGTCAAGGAGCTGCAGGACATCCAGAAGCGCGTCACCGTCATTGACAGCGATGCGGCCCGCTGCCAGGAAATGAGCGAGAAGTTCCCCGGCGTGCTGGTCATCCACGGGGACGGCGCGGACGCCGAGCTGCTGAGCGAGGAGCGCATCACCGAGATGGACGCCTTTGTGGCGCTGACCGGTCTGGACGAGACGAACATCATTCTGGCAATGTATGCCTCCCAGATGAACTCCTGCAAGGTGGTGGCAAAGATCAACCGCAGCTCCTTTGCAGATCTGGCCACAGCCAAGGGCATGGTGGACAGTGTGGTCTCCACGGCATCGGTTACATCGGAGTCCATCGCCATGTATGTCCGCGCCATGCAGAACAGCTTTGAGTCGGAGAACATCAAGACGCTGCACCGCCTTGTGGGCGGCCGGGTCGAGGCGCTGGAGTTCAATGTGGCCCCGGGCCTGCCCTTCATCGGTGTGCCGCTCAAGGATCTGACGCTGCGCAAGGGCCTGCTGGTGGCAGGCATCGTGCGCCGCAGCGGCCAGACGGTCATTCCCTCCGGCAATGACGCCCTGCAGGAGGGGGACGATGTTGTCATCGTCACCACCGACACAACGCTGCATGCGCTGCGTGACATTGTAAAGTGAGGGCGGCGGCATGAATTATAAAATGGTAGGGTTTGTGCTGGGGCGCATCTTCCTGATCGAGGCGGCGCTGATGCTCTTTCCCATGGGGTGCGCAGCGATTTACGGCGAGTGGGCCTCGATCCCCGCATTCCTGATCCCGGTGCTGATCCTGCTGGTGCTGGGCCTTGCCGCCAGCCTGAAAAGCCCCAAGGACACCAAGATCTACGCCCGCGACGGTCTGGCCATCGTGGCGCTGGTCTGGGTGCTGCTGTCGGTTTTCGGTGCGCTTCCCTTTATCATCACCGGCGAGATCCCGTCCTTTGTGGACGCCTTTTTTGAGATGGTTTCGGGCTTTACGACCACCGGCTCCACGATTTTGACCGATGTTGAGTCGCTGAGCCACGGCATCCTGTTCTGGCGCAGCTTTTCCCACTGGATCGGCGGCATGGGCGTTCTTGTTTTTGCGATGGCGGTGCTGCCCATGACGGACGGCCGCGCCATGCACCTGATGCGCGCCGAGGTCCCCGGCCCGACCTGCGGCAAGATCTCGAGCAAATTGAGCGACAGCGCCAAGATCCTCTACGCTATCTATCTCACCATGACCGTTATCGAGACGGTCATGCTCTGCGCGGGCGGCATGCCGCTGTTTGACGCGCTCATTCACTCTTTCGGCACGGCGGGCACCGGCGGCTTCAGCAACAAGACGCTGAGCGTGGGTGCCTACAACGACCCTTATTTTGAGGTCGTGATCGGCGTGTTCATGCTGCTGTTCGGCATCAACTTCAACCTGTATTATTTCCTGCTGCTCCGCCATTTCCGTGAGGCTCTCGCCTCGGAGGAGCTGCATGTCTATCTGGGCATCGTGGCGTTCTCGACCCTGACCATCACGGCGAACATCGCAGGGCTGTACGACTCTGTCGGCACGGCGCTGCGCACGGCGTTCTTTCAGGTGTCATCCATCGTGACGACCACGGGCTACGCCACGGTGGACTTCAACCTCTGGCCGACCTATTCGCGGGTCGTCATCGTGATCCTGACCTTTGTGGGTGCCTGCGCCGGTTCAACGGCGGGCGGCTTAAAGGTCTCCCGCGTTATCATCTTCTTCAAGGCGGCGCGGCAGGATCTGAACAAGATGCTGCACAGCCACGCCGTCACCACGGTCCGGTTTGAGGGAAAGCCGCTGGACGAAAAGACCCTGCGCGGTGTACACAACTATTTTAACATTTATATCATGCTGCTGACGCTGTCGGTGCTGCTTGTCTCACTGGACGGCTTTGATGTGGTCACGACCTTTACGGCAGTCGCAACCTGCCTGAACAATGTCGGCCCCGGTCTGGAGCTGGTCTGCCCGATGGGCAGCTTTGCGGAATTTTCCGCTCCGGTCAAGCTGCTGCTGGCCTTTGATATGCTGGCAGGCCGCTTGGAGCTTTACCCGATGCTGGCACTGTTTGCCCCGCGCCTGTGGCGCAAGCGCAACAACGCGATGCACGAGGCAAGAGCGAAATAAGTACGAGAGTTTTATTCCTTTTCTTGCAAAAAAAGGAGCCGAAAAGAACTCCAAACAAATAAAGAAAAATGCGGGAGACTGCCGGTAAAAGGGCAGTTTCCCGCGTTTTGTTACTTACTCTACGAATAGCGAATCGTCCCCATACCGCCCAATATGGGATGGGTCTTTCTCGGAATAATACAAATTGCCCAGCACTTCTTCCGGGGCGTTGTCGGCCAGGTAGCGCGTGTGCAGCTCGGTGGCAAAATGGGTGCCCTGCAAAATTTGCAGTGTGTCCGTGTAGCTGGTTCCGTCGATCTCATATTTGACCGTGATGATGTAGATGTAATCGGTGTTGTCCCCATTGACAGAGTAGGAGGTGTGCTCCTTCGCTTTCATGTCGGTAATGCGGTAGGCGTCCGGCAAAATCACGCTGGTGTAGGTATGCTGGCGGTAAATATCCACCCCCAGCACAATAAGGATGGAAAACAGTATGCCGATCCCGCAGACGGCCAGCGCCGCCAGCAGCGCCTTCTTATCGGATTTGGTAATTTTCAGCTTCATGCGGCAGGCCTCCCACAGCGTTTTCTCTATTATACCATACACCGCTGCCTATGTCTATTTCCCGCCGCGCCCGCATACCCTGTACCAAACCATAACAGGGGAGGGGCTTGCCATGCGGCGCAATGCAAACCGGGAGGAACGAGGCGGGCGGCTGCTGTCCGCGCTGGCTGCGGCGGTGCTGCTGACGCTGCTGCTCGGCATTATTCATCGGCTGTACCACTGTGAATATACCGATACCGACACCCCCAACGACTGTTTTGCCGTGTCGGCTGCCACCGGGGAGACGGCGCTGCCCAAAATGGTCTGCCTGACCTTTGATGACGGACCGAGCAAAAATACCGTGCCGATTCTGGAGATCCTTGATCGGGAGCAGGTCCCGGCCACCTTTTTTGTCTGCGCGCAGGACGCCAACGAGCGCTATCTGCCACTGGTGGCAGACATTGCGGCGGCGGGGCACCAAATTGCACTGCACAGCGCGACACATCAGTATTCAAAAATTTACGCAAGCACCGATGCCTTCTGGCAGGACATCAAGGCGCTGCGGCAGGCGCTGGAGCCCTATGTTGATGTTGGCGGCATTGACTGGCTGCGCTTTCCCGGCGGCAGCACAAACACGGTCAGCCACCGCTACGGCGGGCGCGGCATTATGAAAACCCTCAAGGCTCAGGCCGAGCAGAAGGGCTACCACTGGATCGACTGGAATGTCTGCGCGGAGGATGCCACCGCCAGCCACCCCGATGCGGCGCAGATCCTGCGCAATATCCGCCGCGATGCCGATGGGCACGACCTCTGCGTGGTGCTGCTGCACGATACCAAGGCCACCGGCCAGACCGTGAAGGCCCTGCCGGACATCATACAATGGTTCCGGGAGCAGGGCTATACCTTTTGTACGGTCGCACAGATGCAGGCCGTCAAGGACGAGGTAAGCCAGCCAAAGGAACAGCCAGCCGGGTAACACAGGCGGCGCGCCTGACGAAAGGCCCGGCATAACATCGCCAGAGGCTTTATTCTGGTAAGAAAGGGGCACGCCTATGTAAAATTGTACAAAATAAACAGCAAATCCTTGCAATGTGGAACAAAACGGGGTATAATGTACAAGAATCGCGTGAAAGGCTAAGGCGGGAGGGAGAAAACACCATGCGCAAAACGGAAAGCCAGAAGATCGCGCTCTGCGGTATGCTGGGGGCGTTGTCGGTGGTGCTTCTGCTCATCGGCAGCGCCTTACAGATCGGCACCTACGCTGCGCCGATGCTCGCGGCTTTTCTGCTCATTCCGGTGCTGGAGGACTACGGCCCGCGCTACGCGCTGACCCTCTATGCGACGGTGTCGATTTTGGCTGTGTTGTTTGTGCCGGAGACCGAGCTGGCGTTTTTCTATGTGCTGGTCATGGGGTATTACCCTGTGCTGCGTGTAAAGCTCAACACGATAAAAAGCAGGTGGGTGCGCTGGATCATAAAATTTGCTGTATTCAATGCGGCCACTGTGCTGGTCTATCTTTTGCTGTTTGCATTGCTCGGTCCCGCTGTTCTGGACGAGCTGCTGGCCGATGGAACGGCCATGCTGGCGGCGCTTTTGGCCGCGGGCAACCTGTCCTTCTGGCTGTGCGACCGGGCGCTGGCCGCGCTGACGCGGTATTACCATCTGGTGGTCAAGCCAAGACTGAAAAAGAAGTTTTGATTTTGGAAGGAGAAAAACATGTGGTACGATGAAGCGGTAGTTTATCAGATTTATCCGCTGGGCCTTTGCGGTGCGCCGCTGCAGAACAGCGGTGACCAGACCCAGGCCGGGGAGCATCGCCTGCTGCGTGTGCTGGACTGGGTGGAGCATATCAAGAAGCTGGGCGCAACCTGTGTGCTGTTCAACCCGCTGTTTGAGAGTGACGCCCACGGCTATGATACCCGTGACTACAACAGGGTAGACTGCCGCCTTGGCACCAATGATGATCTCAAGCAGGTCTGTGCGGCGCTGCATGCGGCGGGCATCCGGGTCCTGCTTGACGGTGTTTTCAACCATGTGGGGCGCGGCTTCTGGGCGTTCCGCGATGTGCAGGAGAAGCGCTGGGACAGCCCCTATAAGGATTGGTTCCATATCAGCTTTGACGGCAACACGAATTACAATGACGGCTTCTGGTATGAGGCGTGGGAGGGCTGCAACGAGCTGGTCAAACTGAATCTGCAGAACCCCGATGTCAAAAACTACCTGTTCGATGCCGTGCGCGGCTGGGTGCGCGACTATGACATTGACGGTCTGCGTCTGGATGTGGCCTACTGCCTCGATCTCGGCTTTTTGGCGGAGCTGCGCGGCTTGGCAAACAGCATCAAGCCGGAGTTTGTGCTGGTGGGTGAGACGCTGCACGGCGATTACAACCGCTGGATGAACGACCACGCCTGCCACAGCGTAACGAACTACGAGTGCTACAAGGGGCTGTATTCCAGCTTCAACACCGGCAACATGCACGAGATCAGCTACAGCCTGAACCGCCAGTTCGGCGCGGAGCAGTGGTGCCTGTACACGGGTAAGCACCTGCTCAGTTTTGTGGATAACCACGATGTAACGCGCATTGCGACGATCCTGACCGACAAGAGCTGCCTTGCGCCCCTCTACGGGCTGCTGTTCGGTATGCCCGGTGTGCCGGCAGTCTACTACGGCAGTGAGTGGGGCGTCGAGGGCGACAAGAAAAACGGCGACCCGACGCTGCGTCCGGCCATTGAAAAGCCGGAGGAAAACGACCTGACCGCATGGATCGCCGCGCTGGCCCATGCCCGTACAGGCAGCAAGGCACTGTGTTGGGGCAGCTACCGCAATGTGCTGGTGCAGCCCAAGCAGCTTATTTTTGAGCGCCGCGTTGACGGCGAGCGTGTGCTGGTGGCCATCAATGCGGACAGCAGCCCGTTTGACGCCCACTTTGACGCCGGCTGCGGCCGCGCGGTAGACCTGATTACCGGGGCCGACCACGACTTCGGCGGCGGCAGCAGGCTGGAGCCCTTTAGCTGCTATTTCTGGAAGTGTGAGCGGTAATACGATATAAAAAAGGCACCTGCCGGGGAATCGGCAGGTGCCTTTTTGTGCCATGTTGCAGGGGGCGGCGTCCTTGATGCCCCGCGGGGCAGGCCGCCCTACAAGGTACGAATAAAGGGGCAGCTCCTGTAAAGCCTGCGGGCCGGGCATGCCCGGCCCCTACATGCCAAGCGCTATCACAGGTTCGTATATCCCATCAGCTTTTCATCCACCACGGCGGCGGTGTCGCGGCCCTCGCGCAGGGCCCAGACGACAAGGCTCTGGCCGCGGCGCATATCGCCGCAGGCAAACACCTTCGGGTCAGCGGTGGCGTACTTCACATCGGCCACCGTGCCGCGTGCCGTCAGCTCCACGCCGAAGGCGTCCGCCACATACGGCTCACAGCCGGTAAAGCCAGCCGCGATCAGCACCAGATCACAGTCCACCGTATATTCCTCGCCGGTGGGAACCATCTGGCGGCGGCCGTCTACGACCTCGCTCTTCAGCTTGGCGATCAGCGCACCGCAGACCTGCCCGGCCTCGTTCTTGTAGAACTCCTTGACCGTGGTCTGGTAGACGCGGGGATCATTGCCAAACAGGGCGATGGCCTCCTGCTGGCCGTAGTCGGTTTTCAGCACACGCGGCCACTCCGGCCAGTCATTGCCGGGGGCACGGGCAGCGGGCGGGCAGGGCATCATCTCCAGCTGGGTAACGCTCTCGCAGCCTTGGCGAATGGCCGTGCCGACGCAGTCGTTGCCGGTGTCGCCGCCGCCGATGACCAGCACCCGCTTGCCGGCGGCAGAAACCGCGCGGCCGTCCGCAAAGCCGGAATCCAGCAGGCTGCGGGTCACGCTTGTCAGGTAATCCACCGCAAAGTAGATGCCCTGCGCATCACGGCCGGGGACATTGATGTCGCGGGCCTGCTTGGCGCCGCAGCAAAGCACGACCGCATCATAGCGGGACTTCAGCTCGTCGGCGCTGACGGTGCTGCCAACATCGGCATTAAAGATAAACTCGATGCCCTCATCCTGCAAAATTTTTACCCGGCGGTCGATGACCCACTTCTCCAGCTTCATGTTGGGGATGCCGTACATCAGAAGGCCGCCGGCGCGGTCCTCGCGCTCATAGATCGTGACCTTATGGCCGCGCTTGTTGAGCAGGTCCGCCACCGAAAGCCCTGCAGGCCCCGCGCCGATGACAGCTACCGTCTTGCCGGTGCGCGCCGGGGGCGGTACAGCGTGGATAGCGCCGCTCTCATAGCCGTATTCTACGATGGCACGCTCGTTCTCCTTGACAGTCACGGGATCGCCCGTGACATTGCCGCAGGTGCAGGCGGCCTCGCACAGGGCGGGGCAGACCCGGCTGGTAAACTCCGGGTAGCGGTTTGTGGCAATCAGGCGGTGTACGGCCAGATCCCACTTGCCCTGATAGACCAGATCGTTCCATTCAGGGATGAGGTTGTTCAGCGGGCAGCCGCTGAACAACCCGCCCAGCTGGACGCCGCTCTGGCAGAAGGGCACGCCGCAGTCCATGCAGCGCGCACCCTGCGCCTGCTGCTCATCGGTGTGCAGCGGAAGATGAAACTCGTTGAAATTTTGGATGCGCTCCTCGGGCGGCAGCTCCAGGCTGGTCTGCCGTGCGATCTCGATAAATCCTGTCGGTTTTCCCATTGTAGTCTGCCTCCCTTATTTTGCGTTTTTCATGGCGTAGAACGCTTCCATCTGCGCCTGCTCGCTGTCCTCGCCCTTTTCTTCCATCTGGGCGATAAGGCGCAGCATCTTGTCGTAATCGTGGGGCAGGACCTTCTTGAACTTGGGCAGGTATTCGCCAAAGTTGTCAAGGATGTGTCTGCCGCGCGGCGAGCCTGTCAGCTCGACATGCTCACGGATAAGATCCTTCAGCAGCGATACATCGTACTTATGCTCAACAGGCTCCAGACTGACCATGTCCTTGTTGACGCGCTGGTAGAAGTCCCAGTCCTCGTCCAGCACATAGGCGATGCCGCCGCTCATGCCGGCTGCAAAGTTTTTGCCGGTCTTGCCTAAGACTACTACCGTGCCGCCGGTCATATACTCGCAGCCGTGGTCGCCCACGCCCTCAACAACGGCGATGCCGCCTGAGTTGCGCACGCAGAACCGCTCGCCCGCGACACCGTTGATGAACGCCTTGCCGCCCGTGGCACCGTAGAGTGCCACATTGCCGATAACGATGTTCTCGCTGCGGTCAAAGGCGGCGTTTTTCGGCGGGTAGACGATGATCTTGCCGCCGGACAGCCCCTTGCCGATGTAGTCGTTCGCATCGCCGACCAGCTCCAGCGTCAGCCCCTTGGGGAGGAACGCGCCGAAGCTCTGGCCGCCGTAGCCGTGGCAGACCACATGGAAGGTATCATCGGGCAGCGTATTGCCGAATCTGGCAGTGATCTCGCTGCCGAAGATCGTGCCGAACGCGCGGTCGGTGTTGCCGACCTCCAGCGTCACAGTGGCGGGCTTCGGCTCGGCGGAATCAAAGTTCTTCTTGAATTTCTTCATCAGAACGCGCATGTCGGGGGTCTTTTCAAGCTGGAAGTTATAGACAGCCTTCGGGTCGAAGTGAATGTTGGAATTTTCGATGAGCGGGTTTTGCAGCAGCGCCGAGAGGTCCATCTCACCGGCGCGGGAGCCTGCGGGGGCGGGCTTGACCTTCAGCAGGTCGGTGCGGCCCACCAGCTCATCGACGGTGCGCACGCCGAGCTTTGCCATGTACTCACGCAGATCCTCGGCCATAAAGCGCATAAAGTTCATGATGTACTCGGGCTTGCCCTTGAACCGCTTGCGCAGCTCGGGGTTCTGGGTGCAGATGCCCATCGGGCAGGTGTCGAGGTTGCAGACGCGCATCATCACGCAGCCCATCGCAACGAGGGGGCCGGTGCCGAAACCGAATTCCTCGGCACCCAGCAGGGCGGCGATGGCTACATCGCGGCCGCTCATCAGCTTGCTGTCGGCCTCGATGCGCACACGGCTGCGCAGACCGTTCATGATCAGGCACTGGTGCGCTTCGGCCAGACCCAGTTCCCACGGCAGACCGGCGTTGTGGATGGAGTTGCGCGGTGCCGCGCCGGTGCCGCCGTCAAAGCCGGAAATCAGGATGACCTCGGCACCCGCCTTGGCCACGCCGGCTGCAATCGTGCCGACACCGGCCTCGCTGACCAGCTTGACATTGATGGCCGCCTTGCGGTTGGCACACTTTAAATCGTAGATAAGCTGTGCCAGATCCTCGATCGAATAGATGTCATGGTGCGGCGGGGGAGAGATGAGCCCCACGCCGGTCGTGGAGTTACGGGTCTTGGCGACCCACGGGTAGACCTTGCCGCCGGGCAGCTGGCCGCCCTCGCCGGGCTTGGCACCCTGCGCCATCTTGATCTGAATCTCGCTGGCAGATACCAGATACTTGCTGGTGACGCCGAAGCGGGCGGACGCCACCTGCTTGATGGCGGAGTTGCGCTCTGTGCCGAAGCGGTCCTCGGCCTCGCCGCCCTCGCCGGTGTTGGACTTGCCGCCCAGCCGGTTCATGGCGATGGCCATACACTCGTGGGCTTCCTCGGACAGCGCGCCGTAGCTCATGGCGGCGGTCTTGAACCGCTTCACGATGGAGTCCACGCTCTCGACCTCGTCGAGCGGGATACCCGCCTCGGGGTAGTTGAAGTCGAGCAGGCTGCGCAGATGCATCGCATCGCCGCCCTCATTGGCGGCGGCCGCCGTGTACTGCTTGAAGATGTCGTAGCTGCCGGTCCAGCAGGCCTGCTGCAGCAGGTGGATGGTCTGCGGATTGTACAGGTGCTGCTCGGCAGCAGGGCCGCCGCGGTACTTGTGAGCACCCAGACTCGGCAGCTCGCGGTTGATGTTCAGTCCCAGCGGGTCAAAGGCCTCCTGATGGCGGGCCTCCAGATCGTTCTGGATGTCCTGAATCGTGATGCCGCCCACGCGGGAGACGGTGTTTGTGAAGTACTTGTCTACAACCTCTTTCGAGATGCCGAGTGCCTCAAAGATCTGGCTGCCGGCGTAGGACTGGATGGTGGAGATGCCCATCTTGGAGGCAATCTTCACGATACCGGCCAGCACGGCCTGATTGTAGTCCTGCACAGCGGCGTAGTAGTCCTTGTCCAGCAGGCCGTCCGTGATGAGCGCGCCGATCGTTTCCTGCGCAAGATAGGGGTTGATGGCGGCAGCACCGTAGCCCAGCAGGGTCGCAAAGTCATGCACAAGGCGCGGCTCGCCGCTCTCAAGGATCAGGGCCATGGCAGTGCGCTTGCGGGTGCGCACCAGATATTTGCTGACCGCGCCGACAGCCAGCAGGCTGGGGATGGCGACATGGTACTCGTCAATGTCGCGGTCAGACAAAATCAGGATGTTGGCGCCGTCGCGGTAGGCGCGGTCCACATCGACAAACAGGCGCTCAATGGCTTTTTCCAGATCGGTATTCTTGTAGTAGCAGATGGACAGCGTCACAACCTTGAAGCCGGGCACATCCATCGCCTTGATCTTGAGCAGGTCGGTCTCGGTCAGGATCGGGTTCTCGATCTTCAGCACCTTGCAGTTGTCGGCGTTTTCCTCCAGCAGGTTGCCCTGCGCACCGACATAGACGGTGGTGGAGGTGACGATCTTCTCGCGCAGGGCATCGATCGGCGGGTTTGTGACCTGCGCGAACATCTGCTTGAAATATTCGCTCAGGGACGGGCGGGTGTGGCTCAAAACGGCCAGCGGGGTATCGCTGCCCATCGCCCCGGCAGGCTCACTGCCGTTCTTCGCCATCGGCAGCAGGATCGTCGAGACATCCTCATACCGGTAGCCGAACGCCTTCTGCAGCTGGACAAGCTGCTCCTTGGTGTAGGAGGGAACCTTCTTGTTGGGGACCTTCAGGCCGGACAGCGGGACCAGATTGCGGTCGAGCCACTCGCCGTAGGGCTGGCGGCCGGCGTAGTCGGCCTTCAGCTTTTCATCATCGACAAGCTCGCCCTTGATGGTATCGACCAGCAGCATCTTGCCGGGGCGCAGGCGGTCCTTGCGGACGATCTCCTCAGCGGGCAGATCCAGCACGCCGACCTCGCTGGACAAAATCAAGCGGCCGTCCTTCGTGATGTAGTAGCGGCTGGGGCGCAGGCCGTTGCGGTCCAGCACCGCGCCCATGACATCACCGTCACTGAACAGGATGCTGGCAGGGCCGTCCCACGGCTCCAGCATCGTGGCGTAATACTGGTAAAAATCGCGCCGCTTGGGGTCCATCGCCTTGTTATTGTCCCACGGTTCGGGGATTGTGACCATGACGGCCAGCGGCAGATCCATGCCGTTCATGACCATAAATTCCAGCGTGTTATCCAGCTGGGCAGAGTCGGAGCCGCCCTGATTGACGATGGGCAGAACCTTCGTCATATCGTCCTTTAGGTAGTTGGAGCCGATGGTCTCCTCGCGCGCAAGCATCGTATCCACATTGCCGCGGATCGTGTTGATCTCGCCGTTGTGCAGGATGAACCGGTTGGGGTGGGCGCGGTTCCAGCTGGGGGCCGTGTTGGTCGAAAAGCGGCTGTGTACCATGCCGATGGCGGATTCGTAGTCGGTATCCTGCAGGTCGGGGTAGAACAGCCGCAGCTCCTTGACGAGGAACATGCCCTTGTACACGATGGTGCGGCTGGACAGGCTGCAGACATAGGTGTCGGGGCTGGACTGCTCAAAGACGCGGCGCACCACATACAGGCGGCGGTCAAAGGCGATGCCCGCCTCTAGGCGCTGCGGCTTGCCCACAAAGCCCTGCCAGATGCTGGGCATACAGGCCACAGCCTTGTGGCCGAGGATCGCGGGGCAGGTGGGTACCTCGCGCCAGCCCAAAAACGGCAGACCCTCTTTTTTGCAGACGATCTCAAACAGCTTTTTGGCCTGATTGCGCTTCAGCTCGTCCTGCGGGAAAAAGAACATGCCAATGCCGTATTCACGCTCTTTCCCCAGGGTGATGCCCAGCTCGGCCGCAACCTTCTGAAAGAATTTGTCGCTGATCTGTGTCAGAATGCCTACACCGTCGCCGGTCTTGCCCTCAGCGTCTTTGCCTGCGCGGTGCTCAAGATGCTCCACGATCTGCAGTGCATCGTCAATGGTCTGGTGGCTCTTGCGGCCCTTGATGTCCACGACCGCACCGATGCCGCAGTTGTCATGCTCAAATTGGGGGCTGTACAGCCCGGCGGGGGACTTGCGCTCGGTAAAGTTTTCCATGCCTTGTAATCGCTCCTTCCCAAATGCCGAAAGCATCGCAGCTACGCACATAACGCTGCAGCTCTCGGGGTAAACAAAAAAGACGCCCCCACAGGGCGCACAGGCCCCTTGTGGGAACGTCTTTGTTCTTATCTGCATCATACCATAGATACAGGTGCTTTACAATGCTAAAGCAAAAGATTTTACGGAAATTAAGCAAAAAAGATTTAGAAATTTGGTTTGGCAAGCGTAAACTTAATAAAATTAAGCTGTGCGGACTTTCTGCCGCTTTGTAGGGGCGGCATATATGCTGCCCGCGGCTTAACGGCATACCCCTTTTCCGGTTTGCATCGTAGGGAGGGGTCTTGACCCCTCCGCGGCGGCCAGAGGGCTGGCCGCCCTACGGTCTGCCGGAAGGTACATGCCGCCCTGCGGGGCGTCGGGGACGCCGCCCTGCGGGGCGTCGGGGACGCCGCCCCTACACAGTGCGCCGCGCTGTAGGGGCCGGGCATGCCCGGCCCGCGGCCTCCCGGAACCGTCCGTTTACGGTTGCTCCGCAGGGGAGAGATTCATCCCTCCCGTGCCGTGTGCCTCCGCCGCCCAAACAAAAATCGCGCAAGGCTTTTCGCCCTGCGCGGTCATTTTGCATACTAAAAAACGTTACGCCGTTTTCTCGCCGTTCTGCTTTTTCAGCTCGGCAAGGATGTCGGCGAGCAGCTCCTCCTGCGTGGGGGCGGCGGGGGCTTCCGGCTCTGCGGGGGCCTCCTCCTTATGCTTGCCAAGGTCCATCAGCTTATTCATGCCCTTGACGATGAGGAACAGCACCAGAGCCATGATCAGGAAGTTGATGACCGAGGTGATGAAGGCACCGTACTTGAAAACCAGCTTGCCATCGCCGAAAACATCCCACATCATGGCGTCAAAGTTGACCTTGCCCAGAATACCCAGAATCGGGCTGATGAGGTTGTCAGTCAGCGAGGTCACGAGCGTTGAGAACGCGCCGCCGATGATGACACCGATGGCCATATCCATCATGTTGCCCTTCAGGGCAAAGGATTTGAATTCTTCCCAAAACTTTTTCATAAAGAAACCCCTCTTTCCAAAAACTGCGGCGCGGTGTTATTCCGCGCCGCAGCAAATTTACCGTAATACCGCAGCCGTCAGGCGGGCAATGGTGCTTCCTTACTTTTTCAGCAGCTTGGCCACCGTCTGGGCGGCGTTGTCAAGATAGTCGCCCGCAAAGACCTCGATCATGCCGGCATCGGCCTCCTTGGCCAGTTCGGGGTCAATAGGCATTTTTGCCAGCACCGGCAGGCTGTACTTGTCGGCAATCTCATCCACATGGCTGTCGCCAAACACATGAATGTGCTTGCCGCAGTCGGGGCAGACGGCGTAGCTCATGTTCTCGACCAGACCCAAAATGGGCACATGCATCATCTGGGCCATCTGGACGGCTTTGCCGACGATCATGCCGACCAGCTCCTGCGGGCTGGATACGATAACGATGCCGTCCACCGGCAGCGTCTGAAAGACGGTCAGCGGCACATCGCCGGTTCCCGGGGGCATATCAACGAACAGGAAATCAACATCCCACACGACCTCCTGCCAGAACTGCTTGACAGCACCGGCAATGACGGGGCCGCGCCAGACCACGGGGGCCTCGGGGTCATCAAGCAGCAGATTGATGCTCATGATCTCAACGCCGGTGCGGCTGCAGATCGGGTTGATGCTCTCGCCGTCACCGGTGGCAGGGCCCTTCACGCCGAACAGGCGGGGAATAGAAGGGCCGGTAATATCGGCGTCCAGCACGCCGGCTTTATAGCCAAGGCGGCGCATCGAGACGGCCAGCATGGCGCTGGTCATGCTTTTGCCGACGCCGCCCTTGCCGGAAACAACGCCGATGACCTTTTTGATACGGCTTCTTGCGTGCGGCGGCTCATGCTGCGGCGCGCGGTGATCGCAGTTAGCCTGACAGCTGCTGCAATCATGGGTACATGCTTCGCTCATTTGTAAATGCTCCTTTAAAAATGCTTTTATAACAGTGTACCAAAATTCGCGCAGCTTTGCAAGATGCTGCGCAGCGAAAAGGCTTCCCCCAGAGGGGGAAGCTGTCCGCAAAGCGGACTGATGAGGGGCAGACTTTCCGTGATTGCCCGGTAACGGGTGGCCGCGATAACGCCGCCCCTCATCCGGCCTGCTGCCACCTTCCCCCCCTTGGTGGAAGGCTTCACGCGCTGGTATACCCGCTGCGCCTTCCGCATATCCATCAGCAGGGGAAGGGGGCGGCGTATGAACAACCGCAGGAATTATCTGCACAATGCGGCGCTGCTTACCGGGTCTGGGCTGGTGCTGCGGCTGCTGGGTATGGGGCTTCGGGTCATGGTGGCAGCGGCCCTCGGCAGTGAGGGGATGGGGCTGTACCAGCTGATTCTGGCGCTTTACATGGTGTTCGTCTCCTTTGCCACGGCGGGAATCCATGTGGCCGCGGCGCGTCTGGCAGCCCAAAGTCTGGCCCGCGGCAGCGGTATGGCGCAGACGCTGCGCGGGCTATGCGGCACGGCGCTGGGCTTTGGCACGGCGGCCATGGCTGCGCAGGCCGTGCTGGCAGGCCCCTGCGCGCGGTATCTGCTGCATGACATCCGTGCCGAGACGGCGTTGCTGATCCTGGCACCGAGCCTGCCGTTTATGGCAGTGTCGGGGGCAGTACGAGGGTGCTTTCTGGCAGCGCGGCGGGTGCAGCCCAACATCACAGCGCAGCTTGTTGAGCAGCTTGTGCGGATGGCGGTGGCAGCGGCGGGGCTGCGCCTGCTGGCGCAGTGGGGTGCAGGCTACGGCTGCGCGGCTGTCATGCTGGGCAACACAGTCAGCGAGGGAATCTCCTGCGGCATCATGCTGCTTTTTGCGGCCCGAACACCGGAATTTGCGCCCCGCCCCGGCGCCCCGCTGCACCCCTACACCGCGCGGGAGCTGTATAGTATCCTCTGGCCGGTCGAGGGCAGCCGCCTGCTGGCCAGCGCCCTGCAGGCTGCCGAGAGCAGCCTGATCCCTTATACGCTCACCCTCTATACCGGCAGCCGCACTGCGGCGATGGCGCAGTACGGTGCGCTCAAGGGGATGGCGCTGCCGCTGCTGTTTTTTCCGTTTTCGGTGCTGACCGCCCTGTCCGGCCTGCTGATGCCGGAGATCACCCGCGCCCACACCCGGGGAGATGCAGCCGCTGCGCGGCGGCTGGTGTTTACCATGCTGCGCTTCACCGGCGGGTTTTCTGTGCTGGCGGGGGCAGGGTTTGTGCTGCTTGGTGCGCCGCTGGCAGAGCTTGTCTACCGCGATGCCATGGTGGGCCGCTATGTGCAGATTTTGGGGCTGGCTGCGCCCTTCATGTATCTGGAAAGCATGGTGGACGGTGTACTCAAGGGATTGGGGGAGCAGCTGGCTACCTTCCGGTATTCGCTGTTGGATTCGGTGTTCCGCATCACAGCCATTCGGCTTGTACTGCCGCAGTACGGCATGGCAGGCTTCCTGTGGATTATGATCGCATCAAATGTGATGACCTGCGGATTGAATATGAGAAGGATGATGGTACAAATAAAAAAGCCTTCCCCCTAGGGGGAAGGTGGCCGAGGCCCCGTCCGAGGCCGGATGAGGGGCGGTGTGGCCTTGCTTGCCTGTGAATGGGTTATTGCGGGAAGTCTGCCCCTCATCAGTCAGCGGGCGGGGCCGCTGACAGCTTCCCCCCTAGGGGGAAGCCGTGCATCTTATAAGGTTTCCGCGCTCACAAGGCCGTTCCACAGCCTATAATACACGCCCTGCTTTGCCAGCAGCGCTTCATGGCTGCCCTCCTCCTCGATGCCGTCCCGGCCTAAGACAAGGATGCGGTCGGCGTTCTGGATGGTCGTCAGCCGGTGGGCGATCGTCAGGGTCGTGCGGCCCTTGGCCAGCTTGTCAAGGCTCTGGCCGACCAGGATCTCGCTCTCGTTGTCAAGCGCACTGGTGGCCTCGTCCAGCAGCAGGATGCGCGGGTTCTTCAAAAATACGCGGGCGATGGCAAGGCGCTGCTTCTGCCCGCCCGAAAGCTTGACGCCGCGCTCACCGACATAGGTGTCGTAGCCGTTCTTCAATGCGCGGACAAAGCCGTCGGCTCCGGCCAGACGGGCGGCCTCCTCGATCTCGGCACGGGTCGCACCGGGGCGGCCGTAGGCGATGTTCTCCGCCACGGTGCCGCTGAACAGATAGACATCCTGCTGCACCACGCCGATGGCCTCGCGCAGGCTGCGCAGTGTGACGCTGCGCACATCCTGCCCATCGATCAGGATCTTGCCGCCCGTCACATCATAAAAGCGGGGGATCAGGTTGCAGAGCGTGGTCTTGCCGCCGCCGGAGGGGCCGACCAGCGCAACATTCTCGCCGGGGCGGATCTTGAGATTGACATGGCGCAGGACCTTATTGTGGTCATCGGGGTACTCAAAGCTGACATCGCAGAAGTCGATGCCGCCCTCCCGCACCTGCAGCGGCTCCGCACCGGGAAGGTCGGCGATGGCAATGGGGGTGTCCATGATCTCGGCAAAGCGCTCAATGCCGGTCATGCCGCGCTGGAACTGCTCGGCAAATTCCACGATGCGGCGGATGGTGGCGATCAGCGTGGAGACATACAGAACATAGGCCACCAGATCGCCCGCGCTGATGGCACCGTACACGAGGGAAAGACCGCCGGCCAGAATGACGACAAAATACATCAGGCCGTCAAAAAGGCGGGTGGACGTGTTGAAGGCCGCCATGGCATGGTAGCCCAGCGTCTTGATTTTTTCAAAATCGCGGTTGCCCTGCTCAAACTTTTCGCGCTCCAGATCCTCGGCTGCAAAGGCCTTGACCACCCGCTGGCCGAGCAGACTGTCCTCAATGGTGGCGTTCAGCTCACCGATCTGAAAGCGCTGCTGGCGGAACCGCTCGCGCAGCTTGTGGTTCAGTTTGACCGAGACAACGCCCATCAGCGGCACACAGGCAAAAACAACGAGGGTCAGCGGTATGTTGGACTGACAGAGGATCACGAACGAGGCGGCGATCTTTATGCCTGCAATGAAAAACTCCTCGGGGCAGTGGTGGGCAAACTCGGTCACATCGAACAGGTCGTTCGTGATGCGGCCCATGATCTGGCCGACCTTGGTGTTGTTGTAGTAGGTATGGTCGAGCTGCAGCAGATGGTCAAAGGCATCGCGGCGCATATCGGTCTCAATATGCACGCCCATGATATGGCCAACGCCGGACATAAAGTAGCTGGCTGCACCGTCAATGACGCGCAGCACAAAGTAGAGCGCCGCCAGCTTCAGCACGGTTTCGGCCGTCAGGGACGCTGCCGTGACCGTGTTTGTCAGGGTGCGCATGATGGTGGGCAGTGCAATATCGCACAGGGTCGTCAGTGCGGCGCAGAACAGATCAAAGGCCAGCACGCCGCGGTACTTGACCAGATAGGGGAGAAAGCGTCGGATCAGCGCACTGTTTTTCGGGCGCTGCGGAGTAGTGGTTTCGGACATGGGTACCTCTTTCGTTTGATTTATGAAATAGAATGGATGCAGAAAATGTGGGGGCGAGCATTGCTCGCCCGTGCAGCGCGGCAGCAGGCGCGGTGGTTTCGGGTCGATGCCAGGCATCGACCCCTACACCGTAGGGGCGGATTCCATATCCGCCCGGAAGCTTTGCGGCTGCCGCTATGTCCCGCGGGCGACCAATGGTCGCCCCTACAGGGCGGTTATTCTGCCGGTGTCTCCGTTGCCGGTTCTGCCGTGACTTCGGGTTGTTCCTCTGCGGGGGTGGATTCGGCGGGCGTTTCCGGCGCGGTAGGTTCGGCGGGGGGATCGGGTTGGGTCGGCTCCACAGGTGTAACGGGGTCGGGCGGGAGCGCGGGCTCCAATGCGGGGAGCACCTCGCTGTAGGTCTGCCCGCAAACCGTGCAGGTGTAGACATTGCGCCCCTCCACGCCGACTTGAGCATCAACATGCTCGGTCTGCTGCCAACTGTGCTGCCCTGTGGCGGGAATCTCTTCCTGAATCTGCTGGCCACAGATCGCGCAGGTGCGGGTCAGCACACCGGGCGCGCCGCAGGTGGCTGCTTGGGTGACGATGCCTTCATCGTAGGTGTGGGTGTGCTGCGATTCCTCAGTTTTTGTCTCGCTGCATCCCTCGCGGCGGCAATAGTAGGTGATATAGTCACCGCTGCGCACCCCACCATCCCAGTCATGGCCGAGAGCGGGCAGCTCTTTTTCAATGATTTCACCGCAGATCGTGCATGTATACTTGGCGGAGCCGTTGGTTGTGCAGGTGGGGTTCACCCGTGTGCCCTCGATCTCCGCATAGTTGTGCTCGTGGGCATCGGCCTTGAAGTGCGCCGTCAGCACCACACCGCCGGCATCGGCGTCCTGCGGCATCGTAAAGCTGAGGGATTCGCTGCTGTAGCTGCCGCCTGAGCTGGCGGTCCAGCCCGCAAAGATAAAGCCTGCGTCCGGTACGGCGGTCACGGCCCCGGCGGTCGCACCCTTTTTGACAAGCTGGCTGGTGGTGCCGGACAGCGTGCCGCCGTGTTCAGCGACAAATTCCAGCGGGACCTTGGCACCGCGCACGGCGATGGGGTCCTTTGTGATAAGGTTTGCGGGCACGCCGTCCGGCTGCGGGATGCTCCCCAGCGGCTGCGGGCGGCGGTCCTCAGTCTGGTATGCGTGGGTGCGTACATAAGTAAAATACGCTTCAACGGCCTTTTTGGAGAGGTGTACGCCGTCTGACAGGGTGTAGTCGGTTTTGGCCCAGCCGGTGGTATCGTCCCGCAGGACCTCGGCGCTGTTCAGAAATTTAAAGCCGTTTTCCTCGCACATCTGTACCAGAGCGGCATTGTAGGCATCGACCTGCGTCATCGTCAGGTTCGTGTTTTCGCGCTGCTTGTCCAGCGGCGGGATGGCGCTTACGATGATGTCGCAGTAGGACCACGCCTGCCGGATGGCCTGCAGCCCCTGCAGATAGGTGGCGATGAACCGGGTCGCATCGGTGGAGGCACCGGAGAGGTTGTTTGTGCCGTAGCAGATGATGATCCGCTTCGGCTTGAGCATGGCAACCGATTCCGGCACGGTGTACATGGTCGAGGAGCCCTTGAACTTTTCGCATTTCAGCGTGGTTATCGCGCCCGCGCCCATGCTGACAACACCGATGTTGTTGGAAAGGCTTGTAAAAGCGGTGCCCGTATCATCGGCATACAGCAGGTAGCGCGCGGTGTTGGAATCCCCGATGAAAAGCGTTTCATCCAGATAGCTGCGCCCGGCGTCTGCGCCTGCGGGCAGCACGGTGCCCACTGCGGCGGCGGGCTTGGCTGCCGCAGGCTGCGCGGTGGCCGCAGGCGCGGCGGTGGGGGCGGCACTTTCCGCCGTGGCGGGCTGCCGGAGGGTGTCGGGCGTTTTGGGGGCGCAGGCGGTCAGGCAGCCGGCCAGCCCAAGCGCAGCAAGCAGGACAGATACTTTCATGAAGGGCACCTCGCACAAAAGTTTGTAGTTGTTTCTATGATACACCATTTTTTCGAGATACGCAAACGAAACGAAGCAGTTTTACAAAATTATCGAAAAACGATAAAAAATACTTGCAAAACGATATGCTATGTGCTATACTGCAGGCAATAAACGGGGAGGCGGATACAGATGAAGCAGCTTTGGAACGATCAGAGAAGCATACTTTTGACCCGCGCCGTTGTGGCGCTGGCGATTGCGGGCAGCGTGGTTATGACGGTATGCGGCCCGAAGATCACGCATTGGATGGTTACGGCACATGGGCTGCCGCCGCGCAGCGGCCCCCTGCTGCTGGGGATGGGGTATGCCTGCGCCGCGCTGGCGCTGGTCATGCTGTGCAGCCTGTATCAGTTTTTGCGCCGCATTGAAGCGGGCGAGGTCTTTGTTTCCACCAATGTTGCGGCTCTGCGGTGCATCAGCTGGTGTTGTGCTGGCGCAGCGGGATTCTGCCTGTTGGCAGCGGGGATCTATCTGCCGTTCCTGTTCTTGGCGGTGGCGGCAGGGTTCATGGCGCTGATCGTCCGGGTGCTGAAAAACGCCTTTGCGCAGGCCGTCCGCATGAAGGACGAGCTGGACTACACCGTGTAAGGGGGCGTCACGATGCCTATTGTGGTCAATCTGGATGTCATGATGGCGCGCCGCCACAAGGCGGCGGGCGAGCTGGCCGAGGAGATCGGCATCACCCCGGCGAATCTGTCCATCCTGAAGAACAACAAAGCCAAGGCGGTGCGGTTCTCTACATTGGAGGCTCTCTGCCGGGCGCTGGACTGCCAGCCGGGGGATATTCTGGAGTTTGTGCCGGACGAGGATCGGTAGGGGCCGGGCATGCCCGGCCCGCGGCTTACCCGCAAACGCCCGCGTAATTTTACACGACCGGGCCGGACATATCCGGCCCCTACGGGAAGGTGGTTTCGCTATGCTGTATGCACTTTTGATGTACCCGCTGGCGTATTTTTATCTGCGCGGAGTGATGTTTCCGCAGTCATATCCGGATTGGGGAATGCCGGTTTTTGCGGCGCTGTTCATTGTGTATGTGGACTGTGCCGCTCGTGCCGCGCACCGCACCGCCGCTAAGGAAACACCGCTCTGGGCCGTATGCTGGATGGCGCTGGCCGTGGCGTATCCGCTGTACGGCTACCAGCCGGGGCCGCTGGGGGACTGGCAGTGGATGGTATGGCATCTGTTCGCCGTCTGGTATGTGCTGGCACGGTGCGGGATGCTGGCGCAGGGGCAGAGCGGCAGTCTGGCCCCGCTGGATGCGCTGGCCGGATTTGTCCTCCTGCCGTTCGGGAATTTCTTCCTGCGGGCGCGTACCGTCTTTGCTGCGCTGCGCACCCGTCTGCAGGACCGCACGGGGGCACAAAAAATTCTGCGCCTTATCGTTACCACAGCGGTGACGCTGGCGCTGTGCGGTGTGGCATGGGGGCTGCTGGCAGCAGCCGATGCCAACTTTGCCGCGCTGGGGCAGCAGGTGTCCGACTGGTGGGGCAGGCTGCTGAACAATGTGAGATTCATTGACCGGCTGATGTATATCCTGCTCTCACTCCCGGTGGGTGCGTGGCTGTACGGGCTGGTGGGCGGCTCCCTGCGCCGCAAAGCCCCGCCCACCACGGCGCAGCAGTGTGCCGCTGTGCTGGAAAACTGCCGCATTGTGCCGCGCACCACGGCGGTGGCGGCTGTAATGGCGCTGTGCGGCGTCTATGCGTTGTTCTTTGCCGTGCAGGCAGGGGAGTGGCTTGCCGCTGCGCCGCTGGGGCTGGACGCACCGGACACCGCCGCTTTTGCGGTGAACGGCTTTTGGGAGCTGCTGAAAATCCTGCTGCTCAATTTTGCGGTGCTGGCGGGCATACAGTTCTTTGGCCGTGCGCCGCTGCCCAAAGCGTTGGCCGCCGTGTTCTGCGGGTTCGGCGTGGCTTTTGCTGCGCTGGCAGCGGGCAAGCTGGCTGTCTATGTGACGCTCTGCGCCCTGACGCCCCGGCGGTTCACGGCTGCATGGTGCCTGTTTGTGCTGGCTGTCTGTGCGGTGCTGGCGCTGGTGCGGGTGTTCAGGCCGATCCCGGCGGCAAAGCTCGCTATTTTTGCGGCGGCGGTCAGCTTTACACTGCTCTGCTGCGTGAATGTAAAACAGCGGGTCATTGATGTGAATTTGGCACGGTATGAAGCCGGGATAGATGAAGAACTGGATTGGGGCGTGCTGTGGGAGTGCGGGTATAAGGAGAACGCAGCGCAGTAGGGGCCGGGCATGCCCGGCCCGCGCACGTAAGGCAAACAGGCGCTTGCGGGAAAGCCGCACGGAGGGGTCAAGACCCCTCCCTACAGGATGACGATAACAGGTGCTTTGTAGGGAGCGGTCTTGACCGCTCCGCGGGATGTGTACGGCAAACGGCTGCCTGCCAGAAGGCTGCGGGCCGCATATATGCGGCCCCTACAAACCTGCCGGGAGGTTCTGTAGGGGGCGGCGTCCTCGACGCCCCGCGGAGGTGCACGGCAGACGACTGCCTGCCGGAAGGCCGCGGGCCGGGCATGCCCGGCCCCTGCAAGGCAACGAAAACAGGGACACCGGCCCTTCCGGGTCGATGTCCCTGTTTCTTATGCGATTTTACACTTTCTTAAACCCTACGCTCTGCATAAACCGCACAAACGCGGCCTGACCCTGAGCGTCCTGCTTAAAGACACCGGCATTCTCCAGCACATGGCTGAACACCGTGCCGATCTCGGCCTTGACAGCCTTGTTGGCGGCCTCGGGCTTCATGCTGGTGCCGTACTTGGCGATCAGCGCATCGATCCAGTCGGCATGGACAGCCAGTGCATCGCCCTCGATACGGCTGGTGTTCGGGCGCTGGCCCGCCAAAATCTCCGCGATCTGCGCACCCTGATCCTTCAGGCGGGCGGGCAGGATGGCCAGACCCATGACCTCGATCAGGCCGATGTTTTCCTTTTTGATGTTGTGGTATTCCTTATGCGGGTGGAAGATACCGTCCGGGAACTCCTCGCTGGTGCGGTTGTTGCGCAGCGCAAGGTCAAGGATGAACCCGTCAGTCTCATCGTAGTGCAGGATCGGCGTCACGGTATTGTGCGGTGTGCCGTCTGTTTCTGCCAGAATACCGACACTCTCATCGCTGTAGGCGCGCCAAGCGCTCAGGATGTTGTTGGCCACGATCTGCATCTGCTGGCTGCTGCGGCCGACCAGACGCACGGCGGAAACGGGCCAGTTCAGGATGCCCGCCTTGACACCGGGATAGCGAATATCCGTCATAGGCACGGCAATATCGGCCTTCTGCATCGGGAAGACATACCGCCCGCCCTGAAAATGGCTATGGCTCAGGATGCTGCCGCCCACGATCGGCAGATCGGCGTTGGAGCCGCAGGTGTAGTGGGGGAACTGTGCCACAAAGTCGAAAATCTCGGCCAGCGTCTGCTTGTTCATCTCCATGGGCTTGTGCTGATCATGCAGCATGATGCAATGCTCATGGAAGTAGGCGTAGGGGCTGTACTGCAGGTAGAACTGCTCCCCTGCGAGCGTGATGGGTACGATGCGGTGGGTCTGGCGCGCGGGGAAGTTGATGCGGCCCGCGTAGCCGATGTTCTCCTTGCAGAGCATGCAGGCGGGGTAGCCGCTCTTGGGCTGCAGACGCTCCAGCGCGATGGTCTTGGGGTCTTTCTCGGGCTTGGTCAGGTTGATCGTGATCTCCAGCTCGCCGTAGGGGGTGGCGGTGTTCCACTGGATGTTCTTGGCAATCTGCGCGGTGCGGATGTAGTTGGTATCCACGCAGAGCTGATAGAACCAGTCGGTCGCAGCCTTGGCACCCTGCTTCTGGTAGAGTTTCTTGAACTTTTTGCAGACCTCGCTCTCGCGGGGCATCAGGGCACCCATCAGGCGGGTCTCAAAGTTGATGCGGTACTGGTTTACGGCACCGTCAAAAAGCTCCTTCCGGGCGGCCAGCTCCACCATTTCATCCAGCAGGGCGGCGGGCGTCTCGGGGTCCTCCTTCGGGGGCTTGGCCTCGCTGGGGGCAGCCAGTGCCAGCAGATCCAGCAGCGTGTTGCGTGCCACCAGAACATCGAGATCCTTGATAAGCTTATGCTTGCGGCCGAAGCGCAGCAGGCGCTCTACATCCAGGGCAAGGCGTGCGTCACGCTGCTCCGGGGTCAGGGTCATAAGATCAACTTCATTCTTTGCCATGATTGCCCTCCTGTAGCGGTGTGTTGTGTATTCTGTTGTATTAACCATACCGCCTTTTGCCTCCGCTTTCCATAGCATTGTGTGTCAGGGTTTTGCAATTTTCAACCAAACGCCGCCGATTGTACATCGCCGCTTTACGATGACGCTGCCTTATAAAAAATCCCCCGTCATACGGCGGGGGAAAAGCGCGGTGTACTGTTTACTTCTTCAGATCGCTGAACAGGTCTTTCCTGTACACGCCGTCTGCGACCAGCTTGGCAAAGCTGTCGATGACAGTCTGCTTGTCCTCGGCGTAGGTGACGCCGAACCACTTGTCGTGGGTGGGCAGCACCTTGACGCTGACCTTGTCCGCGTGCAGCAGCTCATCAATGTAGATGGGCAGCAGATACTCGGCCTTGAGCGGGTTGGCAGGCGCGGCCTTCTCAAAGAACTCTACAAAGCCGGCATCGAGCAGATCGACAAACTCGGGGGTCAGTGCCCACATATTCATCGAGACAAGGCTCTCGACATCGATGCTCTTGCCGCCTGCGGCTGCGCCGTCGGCGGTCTTTTCAATGCCGCTGGTCTCCAGCACGCCGGTCAGGTAATGGGCGTCGTTCATCTGGCAGATGCCGCGGGTCACGGCGCCGTTGTCGCTCAGGGTGTTCTTCAGCACAAAGCCGGCCATGGCCAGATCACCGGCCTTGTCGGGCGTGTAGCCCTGCAAAAAGTCGTGCAGCCGGACAAAGGCCTCCTTGCCGTAGTAGTCGTCGGCATTGATGACGGCGAACGGCTCCTTGATGATGCCCTTGCAGGCCAGCACGGCCTGACCGGTGCCCCAAGGCTTGGAGCGTCCCTCCGGCACGGAATACCCTGCGGGGACATTCTCCAGCGCCTGAAAGGCGTAGTCGATCTCAACGCCCAGTTCGGCGCAGATCTTCTCAATGCGGTCGCCGATGGCCTCCTTGAAGGCATCCTCGATGTCGTGGCGGATGATAAAGACGATCTTGTCAAAGCCGGCCTCGATCGCGTCATGAATGGAATAGTCCATGATGATCTCGCCGTTGGGACCCACAGCCGCCAGCTGTTTGATGCCGCCGCCGAAGCGGGAGCCAATGCCTGCAGCCATAATAACCAGAGCAGTTTTCATGATTTTCCTCCTATTTTAACACCATTGGTGTATTGCGCGTTCTTCTTCTTTGGTGATGCTGTGTTTATGTGGGGGTCGATGCCTGCATCCGCCCCTGCCAGACACGATATAGCAAAGCTTTTAATAGCCGCTTATCGACATGGCGTACTGTACAAAGCCGGGCCCGGCCAGATTGATGACCAGCGAGGCAAGCAGCAGCATGATGCCGAAGTAGAGCAGCGCCGCCAGCAGATTCGTGCCGCCCTTCTGCAGCAGGGCATCGGTGCGGGCCTCGCCGTCAGGGTAGTCGGCGTAGATGCGGTCGATATTTTTCTTGGCCTCCCTGCGGTACCAGGAGACCGCAAACAGCCCCAGAATGATGTTCAGCGCCCAAGATGCCACGGCGCAGACATTGACGGCGGCCGGCAGCCAGCCCAGCGGCATCGCGCCGAGAAGCGAGGGATTAAAGACCGAGATGATCTCTATAAAGGTAGGGATGCTCAGCACAATGGTCAGAATGGCAGTCAGCAGACCCTCCTTCCACATTTTGCGGTAGAACAGGTACGCCGGGCCGAAAAGGAACGCCGACAGGCAGACGGCGGTCTTGCGGTTCGTGATGCTCATTCGGAAAAACTGCATCAGGTAGTACATCGGGCTGCGGCCTACATAGGTGGCCCAATCCTTAGCCTTGATGCCGTCGATCGTATCCTCGGGGCCAATCTCCCGGCGGTAGATGCCGCCCTCCCGGTCAGCGCTGTAGGTTTCGATGTGCGGGCCGGGGGCAGTGCTGCGGTTGTTCACCGCAGACGGGTCGCGGGCGTAGATGGGGACCTGCTCCTCGGGCTTGGCGGCATCGGCACTGTCGGCCTCGCTGCGGGGCAGGGGACAGCCGCAATGGCTGCAGCGGGCCGCGCCCGGCGTGTTGCGGGTGCCGCAGTTGGGGCAGGTGGCCTCATGCGCGGCCTTTACGGCCTCGGGGCCGATCTCGGGCTGCCACTCAAACCCGGCGGCATGCTCGGAGCGGTGCATACAGGCCCCGACCTTTTTCCAGCAGTCCCGGTGGTAGGGGGTGCCGCAGTCGGGGCAGACAACGATGTCGTCCGTATCGGTAAAAGCCTGTTCACAGACAGGGCAGTGGTTTCCTGTGTAGCGTGTCATTGAATATCCTCCCAGTAACATAAAGTCATTATACCGCATCAAATGGATAAATGCAAAGAAAACATAAAAACTTTACAAGATAGATGGATTTATTTGTGCTGTAGGGGCAGCATACATGCCGCCCGAGGAACGCTGCCGCTGCCACTGCACACCCGGGAGGGATAAATCCCTCCCCCTGCGAATATTTTATGCGTTCCGCCCTCTTTACAACGCCCGCCAATTCGCTTATAATGGTACTATGTAATTTTATGCGAACTTATGGGATGAGGGATACTCTATATGATTACCATTGACGAACTGAAAGCAAAACTCGGCGGCATGAAGACTGCCGTGGACGACCTGCGGGACGCCCTTTCCATCGAAGCCAGCGAGAAGCGTCTGGCTGAGCTGGAGCACCAGATGACGATGCCCGGCTTCTACGATGATCAGGAGCGCAGCCAGAAGATCATCAGTGAGATGGGTGAGGTCAAAAATAAGCTGGAGCGCTTCGGCAAGCTCTCCACCCAGTATGAGGAGGCCGAGACCCTGCTGGAGATGATCGAGGAGGAGAACGACCCCGCCCTCGCCGCTGAGGGTGAGGAGGCTGTCAACGGTGTGGAGAAGGCCATTGATGAGCTGCAGCTTATGACGATGCTCAACGGTGAGTACGACCACAACAACGCGATCCTGACCTTCCACGCCGGTACCGGCGGCACCGAGGCACAGGACTGGGCCGAGATGCTCTACCGCATGTACACCCGCTGGGCCGAGGCCCACGGCTACAGCGTCGAGGTGCTCGACGTGCTGGACGGTGACGAGGCCGGCATCAAGTCCGCATCGATGATGGTCAAGGGGCCCAACGCCTACGGCATGCTCAAGAGCGAGCACGGTGTCCACCGTCTGGTGCGCATCAGCCCGTTTGACGCCAACGCCCGCCGCCAGACCAGCTTCTCCAGCCTCGAGGTTATGCCTGAGCTGGACAACAACATCAACATCGAGATCAACCCCGCCGACATCGAGATGCAGGTCTACCGTTCCTCCGGCGCAGGCGGCCAGCACATCAACAAGACCTCCTCTGCCGTGCGCCTGATCCACAAGCCCACCGGCATTGTGACCAGCTGCCAGACCCAGCGCAGCCAGCTGCAGAACCGTGAGTACGCTATGGAGATGATGAAGGCCAAGCTGTACCAGATCGCTTTGCAGCAGCACAAGGATAAGATCGATGACATCAAGGGTGTCCAGAATGAGATCGCCTGGGGCCACCAGATCCGCAGCTATGTCTTTATGCCCTACACGCTGGTCAAGGATCACCGCACCAACTACGAGAGCGGCAATGTGCAGGCTGTCATGGACGGTGATCTGGACGGCTTCATCTATGCCTACCTGAAGGCAAGCTCCCGCGGCGAGCTGCAGGATGTCTGATATGAATGATCGTTTTATCCGCCTGTCCGTCTCGTTGTCCCGCCTGCAGAAGGTCATCCAGCGCATCAAGACGGACGGCATGAACCGCATTGAGCTGAAGGCCGGGCACACGCTGGTGCTTTGCCAGCTTGACGCTGCCCCCGACGGGTATCGCTTCTCGGAGCTGACCGAGCGGTGCGACCTTGACCCGGCAATGATCTCCCGCGTGCTGGCCGATCTGGTCCGCAGCGGTCTGGTCCAGAAGTGCGGCGCACCCGGCAAGTATAACGCTATCTACCGGCTGACCGAGGCGGGCCGCGACCGCGCCGTGCGGGTAAGGGCCGTGGTGGCCGATGTGTCGCGCCGCGCCGATGAGGGGATAGACCCCGGCGAGCTGGCCATATTCTATAAAGTGCTTGCACAGCTGACCGAAAATCTCGAGGCTGTCGAGGCCGACCCCGCGGCAGCCTTTGCACCGCTGGAGGACTGAGCCGGCGCTGCCCTGCTGACCAATATGAACAAAACTGCCCGACTGCACCAAAATGCAGCCGGGCACTTGTTTTGTTCATACTTGATGGGTATACTTGCCATAATAAAGCGATGTGGATCGTTTATGCTTGTAGGGGCCGGGCATGCCCGGCCCGCAGCCGAACGGCAAACGCGCAATCACGGGAAAGCCGCGGACCGCACATGTGCGGCCCCTACAACCCACCCAATTCCACCCGAAAGGAGCCTCCTACATGCCATCGTATCACGGGCTGACCGCTGCCGAGGTCGAAACGCGCCGCGCAGCGGGCCAGACGAATCAGCCGCCCCGCTCCCAGACCAAGACCACCGGTGAGATCGTGCGGGACAATATCTGTACCTATTTCAACCTTGTGTTTCTCGTGCTGGCCGTCATGCTGGCGCTCGTGCGCTCGTGGCTGAACATGGGCTTTCTCGGCATCGTGTTCTGGAATACCCTCATCGGCATCGTGCAGCAGCTGCGCGCCAAAAAGACCATTGATGAGCTGACCCTTGTATCGGCCCGTAAGGTGCGCTGCCTGCGCGATGGCCAATGGTGCGAGGTGCTCTCCGATGATCTGGTCCGGGACGATGTGGTGGAGTTCGGCGCGGGGGACCAGATCGTGGCAGACGCCGTTGTGCTGGACGGCAGCGCGCAGGCCAACGAATCCCTCATCACTGGCGAGGCCCGGGCTGTGCCGAAGGAGGCGGGCGGTGAGCTGCGTTCAGGCAGCTTTCTCATGGCGGGGCGCTGCACAGCGCGGCTGACCCATGTCGGCGCGGACAGCTACGCCAGCAGGCTGACAGCCGAGGCGCAGGCCAACGGCCACCGTGTCGCCCGGGGCGAGATGATGCGCAGCCTTGACAAATTGATCAAATTTATCGGCATAGCGCTTATCCCGATCGGCGCGGTGCTGATCTGGAAGCAGCACTGGGTGCTGGAGCTGACGATGAAGGAGACTGTCAATGCCACGGTGGCGGCGCTCATCGGCATGATCCCCGAGGGGCTTTACCTGCTGACGAGCGTGGCGCTGGCCGTGAGCATGATGCGCCTTGCCAAACGCAGGGTGCTGACGCGGGATATGAACTGCATTGAAACGCTTGCCCGGGTGGATACCCTCTGCGTGGACAAGACCGGCACGATTACCGAGAGCGCCATGCAGGCGGATGACCCGCTGCCGCTGGCAGAAAATGCGCCGCTGGATGAGATCCTGCACGCCTTCTACGCGGGGGAGCAGCCCGACAACGACACCGGCCGCGCCCTGACCGACCGCTTTGGGCAGGGGAGCGCCAACTGGTTTGCGGTGCGCACAGTGCCCTTTAACACGGCGTACAAATACAGCGCCAAGGATTTCGGCGCACAGGGCTGCTATGTGGTGGGCGCACCGGATATTTTGGCGGGGCCCCGCGCCGGGGAGCTGACGGGCGCACTTTCCCCGCTGCTGGCACAGGGCCGCCGTGTGCTGCTGCTGGCAAAATACAACGCAGCCCTGCCTGATCCGCCCGCCGCTCTGGATGCGGCGCAGCTGGAATTTTTGGCGCTGCTGCCGCTGCAGAACCGCATCCGGGAGAATGCCCCCAAGACCTTCCGCTTTTTTGCCAGACAGGGGGTCGATGTCAAGGTCATCTCGGGCGATGACCCGCAGGCTGTCAGCCATGTGGCTGCAGACGCGGGCATTGCGGGGGCCGAGCACTGGGTGGATGCCGCCACCCTGCGCAGTGAGCAGGCGCTGGCCGAGGCCGCCGAAAAATGCACGGTCTTTGGCCGTGTGACGCCTGAGCAGAAGCGCCAGCTTGTCCACGCGCTGCAAAAGCGCGGCCACACCGTAGCCATGACTGGTGACGGTGTAAATGACGTGCTGGCGTTAAAAGATGCCGACTGCGGCATTGCCATGGCATCGGGTGCGCAGGCGGCCAGTCAGGTCGCGCAGCTGGTGCTGCTCGACTCCGACTTTGCGGCCCTGCCCAGCGTGGTGGCCGAGGGGCGGCGTGTCATCAACAACATCCAGCGCTCGGCCTCGCTGTTTTTGGTCAAGAACATCTTTTCGTTCCTGCTCAGCATCGTGGCGCTGGGATTGCCGCTGGCCTATCCGTTCCAGCCGCTGCAGCTGTCCCTCGTCACCTTTGCCACCATCGGCGCACCGGCGTTCTTTCTGGCGCTTGAGCCGAACCATGAACTGGTGCGCGGCAAATTTATGCGCAATGTCATGCGGGCCGCCATGCCCGGCGGGCTGACGGATTTTCTGCTGGTGTTCTGCGCACAGGGCTTCGGCTTTGCGTTCGACATCCCCTCCGAGATGGTAGGCACGATCTGCACGCTGGCCATCCTCTGTGTCGGTCTGCAGATTTTGTGGGGCGTCTGTATCCCGTTCACGCCGCTGCACTGGGCTATCTGGGGCAGCATGGCGGCGGCGGGCATTGGCGGGGCGCTTTTGCTGGCGCCGTGGCTGCCGCTGGTCCGCCTGAATCTGGGCGGTGTGCTGGTACTCATCGTGCTGCTGGCGCTCAGTGCGCCGACACTGGCAGGGCTGACCTTCCTTGGCGAGCGGCTGCACGGTATTTATAATGACTTGAAAAACAAACACGCCCGCAAGCAGGCATAAAAATCCCCCGCAGGCCGCCATGGTCTGCGGGGGATTTTTTGCTCTCAGCCCTCAAGCTCCTCCTTGATGAACATAAGGCAGAGGCTTACCGCAAGCAGGGCGCAGGACAGCCAGATCGTCTTGGCGCCCAGCACAGCTACGCACTGGGTACCCACGCCGGCACCCAGCGCAAAGACAAGGATGACGCCGAAATAGTGCAGTGCCTTGTACAGCAGGCTTTTATCCCGCGTATGGCCGAACGCCACCAGAGAATCCATGCCGCTGCGCAGATTGCCGATGCACATGGTACTGGCAAACGGATAGCCGTGTACCTTGCGGAAGGCCTGTACCTGCATGGCGCAGGCAAAGGATACCAATGCGTTGGCACCCATGTCCCACGCGGCAGGGAAGAATCCGACCACGAACAGCAGTACGATCTCCGCCAGCAGCACTAGCTGCCGCCAGTGGACGCGCCTGGCCTCGCGCCAGCGCAGGCGGATGCACTCCGCCGCCGCCACACCCAGCGCAAAGGACAGCACGGGGATAAAATAGTGGGCGAACCGCGAAAAATCGCCCTCGAACAGACTTTGGCTCATCAGGACGATGTTGCCGGTCTGGGCGTTGGCAAACACCTTGCCGCGCCCAATGTAGGTGTAGGCATCCTGCAGTCCGCCCGATGCGGACAAAAACATGACCGTGCGGAATGCCTCGGACATCTGGCCGCGGTGATGCAATAGTGAATGTGACATGATTTCCCGACCCCTCTATGTGATTGCGCGTGCAGGGGCGGCCAACGGCCGCCCCTGCAATCATTGCCCATTATAGCGCGCCACGCCGCCGCTGTAAAGTTTACGGCGACACATGCGGCGTTTTGTACCAAAATGACGCGGCAAAACGGAGAAATATTTTATACAAAGTGCAGAAATTTGTGCAGGGGTATTACATAAGCGGAAAATTTGCGGTATACTGGCTCCACTTTCCAACGCAGTGAGACAACAGCCGCAGGGCGTCGCAACGAGTTGAGCGACACCCTGCGGCTGTTTTTGTTTTGGAGAAAATAACATACATATGAGGAGTAATTGCAATGCCGCAAACAAAGAAACAGGAAATCGTCTACACCGTCATGATGGTCTGCGTCATGGTCTACGGAATGGTCTGCTACAATATCGCACTGGATGTGGGCGGGATGCAGAATTTCATCTTCGCCGCTGCCCTCAGCGAGCTGCCCATCATGGGCGTCATCGGCTTCCTGCTGGATACCTTTCTGGTCGGCCCCGCGGCCATGCGCATCGCTATGGGTTGGTTCACCCCCGGCAAGGATAAGCAGGTGTTCCTGATTGCCGCCATCTCCTGCCTGTCCGCGTGGATGATGTGCCCGCTGATGAGCTTTTTCGCAACGCTGCTCTTCAAGGACAGCCATAACGCCAACTTCTTTGCCATCTGGGTGCAGACCACGGCGCTGAACTATCCCGCAGCCTTCCTGTGGCAGCTGTGCGGTGCGGGGCCGCTGGTGCGGTTCGTGTTCGGCAAAGGGCTGGCCGCCATGAAAAAGCAGTGAGATCGATTTCGCAAAACATCGACAGAAAAAACACAAACCCATTTTTGTACAAATAAAACTGTACAAAAACGACTTGCTATATTTGGTCATAGTGCTATAATTACGGCTGAACCTGAAAGTTGGGTGTACCTATTTATATAAATAAACAGGCTGCATCCGGCGGCGGTCAGGGGACTGACCGCCCTACACCCGCAGCAACCCTACGGTTTATGGGTGGCTACAATTCTCAGGTAAAGCTCTCAAAGAGTGAGGTGCATTGCATGAAAGATGTGAACGACCTGATGCAGGCTATTTTGGAGATGGACGCCGCCCAGCGAAAGGCCAGTGAAAAGGCCAAGCTGGAACGCACGGCCCGGCTGGCCGCGCTGGACGAGCAGAAGCAGAAGATCATTGCGGAGTGTGACGCCCGCGAAAAGGCAGCCTGTGAGGCCGCTGCCAAGGCTGCCGAGCAGGGCAACGCCGACGCCCTTGCTGCGCTGGAGCAGCAGTGCCAGCAGGCTGCCGAGGCCATGACCGACGCAGCCCGGAGCCATGAAGCTGAATGGTGCGCAGCGCTTGTACAGCGCACCCTGAGCGGGGAGGCCGCACAATGACGAAGGCAAGCAATGCCTCCGGCAATGCGGTGCTGGCCAAGGCGCGGGCGCTGTACGGCCGCCGCCTGCGGGCAGAGGATTACCGCCGCCTGATGGGCTGCCGCACAATGTCTGAGTTAGCCGCCGCCCTCAAGGAGCAGCCGCTCTACAGCGCGGCGCTGGCTGATGTCAACCCCCAGTACGCCCGCCGCGCCCAGCTGGAAAGCCTGCTGCGGCAGAGCCTGTACACCCGGTATGACAGCCTTTGCCGGTATGACCGCAGCGCAGGCAGCAAGGTGTATGAATACTTTACCCTCTGCTGCGAGGTGGACGAGCTGACCGCCGCGATGCGCTGCCTGGATGCGGGCCGCCCCGGCAACTACCTGTTCCGGCTGCCCGAGTTCATGCAGCAGCGCTGCTGCATCGACCTCTATGCGCTGGCCAAGGCGACCGGGCTGGACGGTATTCTGGCCGCAGTGGCCGGTACCCCGTGGGAAAAGGTTCTGGCACCCTTACGCAACGCCAGAGCAGACCGGGGCCTGACCGCACAGGCCGAGCCGCTTTTGCAGGACTGCCGCCACAAGGCGCTTGTGGCGCTGGCACCGGCGGGCCATGGGCCTGCTGCCGAGCCGGGCCTGCGGGAGTTGATCGAGCTGGAGTGCGATACATCGGCGGTTTCCAATGCGGCGCGGCTGATCCGCATCGGCGCGCCGGATTCCGCCGTGCGCAGCGCAGCGCGCCGCGACTGCACGGCCCTGACCGCTGCCGAGTGGGAGTATCTTCTGGCAGCCCGGGATCTTGCGGAGTTCAAGGCGCGGTTTGCCAGAACGAAGTATGGCCCGCTGCTGGGCCACCACGAATACAGCGTGCTGAAGGAGGGCTTCTTCCACTACCGCTGCGACTGGTGCAAAAAGTGGCTGCGGTTCTCGACCGACCCGACGCTGGTCATGATGTGTTATGTCTGGCTGGCTCGCTGCGAGGTGCAGGATCTGGACCACATCATTGAGGGCGTGCATTACAAGCTGCCGCCCGAGGAACTGAAGCCGCTGCTGGTCGGGTTTGATGAGAACGATTGATTCTTAAACTTGCCTCTCTGTAAGAAATTGCACGGTAGGGGCGGGGCACTGCTCCGCCCGTGGCCGATTTGCCGAGTGTGTGGCTTTCCCGGAAAGGCGCGGCTGCGTAAAGCTGGCGGGCGGAGCAGAGCCCCGCCCCTACGAAGCGGCAAAAGACCGGAGAGGGGCAAGGTTGCTAAGGAGTGTGAACTGATTGGTTGAAAAGATGAAACTGGTGCGGGTGCAGGGCACGATGCCCCAGCTGAACGAGTTTATTGGCTCGTGCTGCATGGACGGACGCTTTGACCTCGAACCCGCCACCAGATATATGTCGGAATCGCTGGGGTACGGCGCGCTGAATGAGGAAAACCCCCACACAGCGATCCGCGACCAGATCGAGACGATGGCTGAGGAAGCCAACATAGAGCTGCACGAGGGGCAGCAGCACAGCGACCCTGTGGATGCCGAGGGCCGCAGCTACCTGGGTGATCTGCTGGAAAAGATCGATGACCTCTGCGCCGAGCGCAAGGTGCTGCTCGACCAGAAAAAGCTCTGCGAGGACGGCATCACGCAGTACAGCCATTTTACCGGGCTGAAGGTCAATGTCGATGATATTCTCGGCTGTGCCCATGTCAAGGTCCGGTTCGGCTTTCTGCCGACCGAGGGCTATAACAAGCTGATGAACAACTACGGCGATGACCCGTACATCCTGTTTACCCCCTGCAGCCAGACCAAGGCCGGTTACTGGGGCGTCTACATGACCCCGCGCGAGAAGGCACTGGAAACGGACGGCATCTTCTCGATGCTGTACTTTGAGCCGGTGCATGTGCCCGGCGCGGCGGGCTCGCCCGAGGAAATCATCACCCACTTCAAGGAAAATCTCGATGTCGTCAACCGCAGTGTTGATGATGTGAACGGCCGCATTGCCGCCCTGTGGCAGCAGAACGCCGATAAGGTGCAGTTGCTCTACAACACGGCCTGCTACTATGCCGCTGTGTATGATCTGCGCCGCATGGCTGCGGTTAAGGGCCAACACTTCTTCTGCGTCGGCTGGGTCCCGGCGTCGGAGGTGGACGAGGTCGCGGGTAAGGCCCGCGCCGTCAAGGGGCTGCGCGTCACGGTCGATGGGCCGGAATCCGCCGGCAAGATGACGCCCCCCACCAAGCTGAAAAACCCGTGGTGGAGCCGCCCTTTTGAGTTTTTCGTCGAAATGTACGGTCTGCCCGCCTACGGCGAGACAGATGTCACCGGCTTTGTAGCGATCACATTCACCGTGCTGTTCGGCATGATGTTTGGCGATGTCGGGCAGGGCATTGTGCTGGCGCTGTTCAGCACCTTTATGTGGAAGGTCAAGCACAATGACCTGTTCCATCTGATGATCCCCTGCGGCATTTCGAGCACGATCTTCGGCCTGGTCTACGGTTCTCTCTTTGGCTACGAGGAGGCCCTCGACCCGCTCTACCATGCCATTGGCATGGCGGGCAAGCCCGTTTCGGTCATGGATTCCATCACGGGTATCCTGATGGTGGCTGTCTACATCGGCATTGTTCTGGTGCTGGCGGCTATGGCCCTGAACATGTACACCCACGCCCGCCACAAGGAGTGGGGCGAGTTCATCTTCTCGCCCAACGGCCTTGTCGGCATGGTGACCTACCTGTGCGGTGTTGATCTGGCATCCGCTTATATGGGTGCGGTCACATTCCTGCCGCAGGTCGTGGCAATCATCGGCATGGTGGTCGGTTTGATCCTGCTGCTGTTTGCCGAGCTGCTGGCCCCGATGGTCGAGGGCAAGCCCTGGCAGCCTGCGGGCGGCATGGGCAACTACCTGATGCAGAGCGTGTTTGAACTGCTGGAAACGGTGCTGAGCTACCTTTCCAACACGATCTCCTTCCTGCGTGTGGGCGCATTCGTCATCGTGCATGCCAGCATGATGATGGTCGTCTTTACGCTGGCCGGTACGCCCAACAACATCGTGGTCGTCATTCTGGGCAACATCGTGGTCATCTGCCTCGAGGCGCTGCTGTCGGCCATTCAGGGCATCCGTCTGGAGTTCTACGAGATGTTCAGCCGCTGCTACAAGGGCGGCGGCCGCAAGTTCGTGGCGTTTGATTTGAAGAAAGAGAACGCGTAAGAGGACGCGAGGTAGGGACCGGACATGTCCGGCCCGCAACCAACCCACAACCGGTCGATAGAATCGAAGCCGCGGGCCGGGCATGCCCGGCCCCTACAAAAGCGCCTGACAAAAAGGCGCGGATACAATAAAAATTTACGGAGGGTTCCATTATGAAAACCAAGTTCAGCAAACTGTTCGTTACCATCCTGATCGTGGCTGCCGTTACCTGCTGCGGTGCGCTGGGCGTCTTTGCCGCCGATGATACCGCCGATACGACTGCCGCCGCTTCTTCTTCCGAGACTGTCAACACCGACAATGACCACAACTCCTCCCTGAGCATCGGTCTGGTTGCGGCCGCACTGGCCACCGGCCTTGCCGGTATCGGCGGCGGCATGGCCGTTGCCTCCGCTGCCCCCGCTGCCATCGCGGCCAACAGCGAGAACGAAAAGACCTTCGGTAAGAGCCTGATCTTCGTTGCTCTGGGCGAGTCCATTGCTCTGTACGGTCTGGTTATCTCCATCATGATCCTGTCTAAGCTGGTGTAATGCTATGCGGTTCTTTCTCATCAGCGACAACTCCGACGCCATGAACGGCCTGCGTCTGGCGGGCATTGAGGGCACCGTAGCCCGCAGCGAGGCCGACCTGCGGCACGCGCTGGCGGATGCCGCCAACCAGCCGGACATTGCCGTGCTGCTCGTCACCGAGAAGATCGCCGAGACTTACACAGCCACGCTGGACAGTGCCCGCGCTGCCGGTGGGCCGCTGCTCATCACCGTGCCTTCCACCGGCGGCGGTGCTGCCGGTAAGGACCGCCTGACCCGCTATATCCGCGAGGCCATCGGCGTGAAGATTTGAGAGGTGTGACCATGAACGAATTAGATACCCGCGCCGAGCGCTTTCTGGAGTCCATCCGCGCCGAGGGCGAGGCTGCCTGCGCTGCCATCCATGAGGAGACCGAGCGCGAAGTCACCGGGCGGCTGGACGAGACACGCCGGGCGGAGAATGCCCGGGTGGAGCGCACCCTGCGCTTTGAGACCGAGCGCGCGCGCACCCGCGCCAACCGTGACCTGAGCGCCGCGCGCATGGCGGCCCGCGCCAAGCTGGCCGACCAGCGCCAGAAGATCGCGGACGAGACCTTTGCCAAGGCAAAGGCGCAGTTGGCGGATTTTGCCGCCAGCGACAAGTACGCTGCTTGGCTGCAGACCGAGACCGCCGCACTGGCCGAAGCACTGGGGGAGAACGCCAACCTTTCCGTCCGCAGCATCGACCTGCCGCTGCTCAAGGGCGTCAAGCTGCCCGTAGGCACGACACTTACGGCCGATGACAGCATTGAGCTGGGCGGCCTGAAGGGCGCGAACGCCGCCAAGGGGCTGGCTGCCGACGACACGCTGGCAGCACGGCTCAACGCCCAGCACGAGTGGTTCTTGGAAAACGCCGGGCTGGAGATCAATATTTGAGGGGCAAAGCAATGGAAAATAAAATTTACAGCATCAACGGCCCCGTTGTCACTATCAAGGGCAAGACCGACCTCGAAATGATGGAGATGGTCTATGTCGGCAAGGCCCGCCTTGTCGGCGAGGTCATCCGCATGAACGAAAAGGAGACCACCATTCAGGTCTATGAGGAGACCGGCGGCCTGAAGGCAGGCGAGCCTGTCGAAAGCACAGGCGGCCCGCTGTCGGTAACGCTCGGCCCCGGTATCCTGCGCAACATCTATGATGGCATCCAGCGTCCGCTGCCCGCCATTGAAAAGGATATGGGCAGCTTTATCGAGCGCGGCGCGCATGAGCCGTCCCTTGATGAGCAAGCCAAGTGGGATGTGACCGTCACCGTCAAGGCAGGGGATACCCTGACCCCCGGCCAGATCTACGCCACCTGCCCCGAGACCCCGGCCATCCAGCACCGCTGCATGGTGCCGCCGATGGTTTCCGGTACCGTGACATGGGTTGCCGCCAACGGCAGCTACACCGTCAACGAGCCTGTTGTCAAATTGACCGACGCCAAGGGCAAGGAGCACACGCTGACCCTCTGCCAGAAGTGGCCGATCCGCACCCCGCGCCCGTCTGCCGAGCGCATGACCTCGCCCCGGCCGCTTATCACCGGCCAGCGCGTCATTGATACGATGTTCCCGCTCGCCAAGGGCGGCGCAGCGGCCATCCCCGGCGGCTTCGGCACCGGCAAAACGATGACCCAGCACCAGATCGCAAAATGGTGCGACGCCGATATCATCATCTATGTCGGCTGCGGCGAGCGCGGCAACGAGATGACGCAGGCGCTGCAGGAATTCAGCGAGCTGGTCGATCCCCGTACCGGCAAGAGCCTGATGGATCGTACCGTGCTGATTGCCAACACATCCAACATGCCTGTTGCCGCGCGTGAGGCATCCATCTACACCGGCATTACGCTGGCTGAGTATTACCGCGACATGGGCTACCACGCCGCCATGATGGCCGACTCTACCTCCCGCTGGGCTGAGGCCCTGCGTGAGATCAGCGGCCGTCTGGAGGAGATGCCCGCCGATGAGGGCTACCCGGCCTACCTGCCGAGCCGTCTGGCAGAGTTCTACGAGCGCGCCGGTTATGTCAAGACGCTGAACGGTGCGGAAGGCTCTGTCTCCGTTATCGGTGCCGTCAGCCCGCAGGGCAACGACTTCTCGGAGCCTGTCACCCAGAACACCAAGCGCTTTACCCGCTGCTTCTGGGCGCTGGATAAGTCGCTGGCCTACGCCCGCCATTATCCCGCCATCAACTGGAACGACTCCTACAGTGAGTACCTCGGCGACCTCGGCGGCTGGTACTACGACAATGTCGGCCACGACTTCATGTCCTGCCGTGAGCGTATCGCCAACCTGCTGCTGCAGGAGAACAACCTTATGCAGATCGTCAAGCTGATCGGCTCTGACGTGCTGCCCGACGACCAGAAGCTGACGATCGAGATCGCCCGCGTTATCCGTGTCGGTTTCCTGCAGCAGAACGCCTTCCACGCGGTGGACACCTATGTCCCGCTGGAAAAGCAGCTGAAGATGATGGAGACCATTCTGTACCTGTACGACAAGTGCGCCGCGCTCGTCGCCAAGCAGGTGCCGGTCAGCCGTCTGCTGGCCACCGGCCTGTTCGACGAGCTGGTGCAGATGAAGTATACCGTGCCCAACGACGATTTTGCCAAGCTGGACGAGCTGCAAAAAGCCATCGACACCAAGCTGGCCGCCGTGGCACAGGGCTGATGAGGAGGGAACAACATGATTCTGGAACATATCGGACTTTCCCAAATCAACGGCAGTCTGGTCGTGCTGGACGATGTCAAGGGCGTGCAGTATGACGAAATGGTCGAGCTGCACCTCGACGACGGCTCGACCCGCGTCGGTCGTGTCGTCCGTGTGGACGGTGACCGCTGCGTCATTCAGGTGTTCGAGGGTACGCGCGGCCTGAGCCTTGTGAACAACCGCACCGTCATGACCGGCCACCCGATGATGATGGACTTGAGCCCTGAACTGCTGGGGCGTGTGCTGGATGGCCTCGGCCGCCCGATTGACGGCTTGGGCGATATCTACCCGGTGGCCCGCCGCGATGTCAACGGTGCGCCCATCAACCCCGTAAGCCGCGTTTACCCCCGCAACTACATCCACACCGGCATTTCCTCCATCGACTGCCTTGCCACGCTGATTCGCGGCCAGAAGCTGCCGATCTTCTCCGGCTCCGGCATGAAGCATAATGAGCTGGCCGTTCAGATCGTCAAGCAGGCCAGCGTTGCCGACGGCTCGGACTTCGCCATCGTCTTTGCCGCTATGGGCGTCAAGAACGATGTGGCCGCTTATTTCCGTGAGAGCTTTGAGAGCTGCGGCGCGATGGAGCGCGTTGTCATGCTGCTGAACCTCGCCAATGACCCGATCATCGAGCGTATCATCACCCCGCGTGCCGCGCTGACGGTGGCCGAGTATCTGGCCTTTGACCTGAATAAAAATGTGCTGGTCATCCTGACCGATATGACAAGCTACTGCGAGGCCCTGCGTGAGTTCTCGTCCTCCAAGGGCGAGATCCCCGGCCGAAAGGGCTTCCCCGGCTACCTGTATTCCGATCTGGCCAGCCTGTATGAGCGGGCCGGCATCATCAAGGGTAGCAAGGGTTCTGTAACGCAGATCCCGATCCTGACGATGCCCGGCGATGACATCACCCACCCGATCCCCGACCTGACCGGCTATATTACCGAGGGTCAGATCGTGCTGGACCGCGGTATGGATGCCACCGGCCTGTACCCGCCGGTATCCGTGCTGCCCAGCCTGTCCCGTCTGATGAAGGACGGCATCGGTGCAGGCTATACCCGTGAGGATCATGTCACCCTGTCGAACCAGCTGTTCGCCTGCTATGCCAAGGTGCAGGACGCCAAGGCGCTGGCAAGCGTCATCGGCGAGGAGGAGCTGTCCCAGAGCGATAAGCAGCTGATGGCCTTCGGCCGTGCGTTTGAGCAGGAGTTTATCGGTCAGGGCAACACCGACCGCACGATGGAGCAGACGCTCGACCTCGGCTGGGAGCTGCTGGCTGCGCTGCCCCGCAATGCGCTGGATCGCTGCGATGCCGAAACGCTGGATAAATACTACGAGCCGGCCAAGGCGAGAATCAGTAAAAAGTAACCCCAAAGCCTTCTCCCCATGGGGGAGAAGGTGCCCCCGCAGGGGCGGATGAGGGGAGAGCGTGCGGGGAATGCCCGCGGACGGGTGATAATGGCACACTCGGCCCTCATCAGTCACCTTCGGTGACAGCTTCCCCCGCAGGGGAAGCCAAAGCAGTATAAAAGGAGTACCCAATGGCACAGCAGGTTTTTCCTACAAAATCTAACCTGATGGCGACCAAGCGCAGTCTGGCGCTGGCCGCGCAGGGCTATGACCTGATGGACCGCAAGCGCAATATCCTGGTGCGCGAGATGATGCAGCTGATCGACCGCGCGGCAGGTATACAGGACCGCATCTCGGCGGCCTATGCCGAGGCCTACGAGGCCCTGAAAAAGGCCAATATCATGTTGGGCTCTGTCGGCGGCTATGCGGCCGGTGTGCCGGTGGAGCGCGGCGTGCAGCTCAGCACCCGCAGCGTTATGGGCGTGGAGCTGCCCACCCTCAAGCTGAACACCACCTCGCCGCTGGGGCTGTACTACGATCTGGAATCGACAAACGGCACCCTCGATGTGGCCTACCTCAAATTCAATGAGGTCAAGACCCTGACGGTCGAGCTGGCAGAGGTCGAGATCAGTGTTATCCGTCTGGCCGAGGCCATCCAAAAGACCCAGAAGCGCGCGAACGCCCTCGGCAATGTGCAGATTCCGCAGATGCAAAGGACGATCAAATCCATTGATGAGGTGCTGAGTGAGCGCGAGCGTGAGGAATTCAGCCGCTTAAAGGTCATCAAGGCGCAGAAAGAGAAAGAAGAAGCGTGACCCTTGCGGGTGCGCTGTAGGGGCGAGCATTGCTCGCCCCTACTTTTTTGCTGTGGAATTTTCACAAAGGCCGCGCTACTTTTCCAAATGGCGCGGTCAAAAAAATAACGGTATAATAGGCTTGAAAGCTGAAATCATCGGCCAAAAGCCGATACAATAAAAGGAGAGAATTTCTATGGCAAGTCGTATTGTTCTGAACACGATCTCTTATCACGGCCACGGTGCGATCGAGAATATCGTTCCCGAGCTGACCTCCCGCGGTTACAAAAAGGCTTTTGTCTGCTCTGACCCCGATCTGATCAAGTTCGGCGTCACCAAGAAGGTCACCGACCTGCTGGATGCCGCCGGTTTTGCCTACGCTGTCTACAGCGAGATCAAGCCCAACCCCACCATCCAGAATGTTCAGGACGGCGTTGCCGCCTTTAAGGCTGCCGAGGCTGACTGCATCGTCACCATCGGCGGCGGCTCCTCGATGGATACCGCAAAGGCCATCGGCATCATCATCAACAACCCTGAGTTCGCCGATGTCCGCAGTCTTGAGGGCGTAGCCCCCACCAAGAAGCATGCGGTCTTTACCATCGCCGTGCCCACCACCGCCGGCACCGCTGCCGAGGTCACCATCAACTATGTTATCACTGATGTCGAGAAGAAGCGCAAGTTCGTCTGCGTTGACACCAACGACATCCCCGAGGTCGCAGTTGTTGACCCCGATATGATGTCCAGCATGCCCAAGGGCCTGACCGCCGCCACCGGCATGGACGCCCTGACCCACGCCATTGAGGGCTACATCACCAAGGGCCACTGCACCATCTCCGATATGTTCCATCTGGAGGCCATCAAGCTGATCTCTGAGAATCTGCGCGGTGCCGTGCAGAACACCCCGGAGGGCCGCGAGGGCATGGCTCTGGGTCAGTACATCGCCGGCATGGGCTTCTCCAATGTGGGCTTAGGCATTGTCCACAGCATGGCGCACGGCCTGTCTGCCCTGTATGACACCCCCCACGGCGTTGCCTGCGCAATCATCCTGCCCACCGGTCTGGAGTACAACAAGGCTGCCGCCGGTGAGCGTTACCGCGCTGTCGGCAAGGCTATGGGCGTGAAGGACATCGACGAGATGAACGACGCCGAGGCCGCCGATGCGACGATTGCCGAGGTCAAGAAGCTCTCTGCCGATGTCGGCATCCCCGCCGACCTGAAGGGCATCCTCAAGGAGGAGGATGTTCAGTTCCTGGCGGAGTCCGCCTTTGCCGATGCCTGCTGCCCCGGCAACCCCCGCGACACGAATGTCGAGGAGATCAAAGAGCTGTACCGCAGCCTGATGTAATTTAGTATTACATAATTTAAGAGGGTATCTGCTGAAATGGCAGGTACCCACTTTTTGTTATTGCACTGTAGGGGCCGGGCATGCCCGGCCCGCAGCCTTCCCGTAAAATCGCTTTTGCCGTAAGGTTGCGGGCCGCACATGTGCGGCCCCTACAGAGCGGCAAAATTTGCAGGGCACGGCGGCGGGATAATATAAGTAGGGGAGGCATTCATGCCTCCCGGGGTGTTGGCGTTGCCGCAAACCTCCCGGGAGGGATAAATCCCTCCCCTACAAATATTTGGAATTTTTCGCCGAGGCCTTTTTGTAAAAAGGCCGGAAAACCCCCGTTAAGAATCCGAATCCAGCTTCAGCACGGCGGTGAATGCCTCGCTCGGCAGGGTCACGCTGCCCAGCTGGCGCATCTTCTTTTTGCCTTCCTTCTGCTTTTCCAGCAGCTTCTTCTTACGAGTGATGTCGCCGCCGTAGCACTTGGCCAGAACATCCTTGCGCATGGCCTTGACCGTCTCGCGGGCAATGACCTTGCCGCCGACAGCGGCCTGCACAGGGATCTCAAACAGCGCGCGGGGGATATTCTCCTTGAGCTTTTCGCAGATGCGGCGGCCCTTGGCGTAGGCATTGTCGGCAAATACGATCATCGACAGTGCGTCCACCACCTCGCCGTTGAGCAGAAAATCCAGCCGGACGAGCTTGCTCTCGTGCCAGTCCTCCCACTCATAGTCGTAGCTGGCGTAGCCGCGGCTACGGGATTTGATCGCGTCAAAGAAGTCATAGACGATCTCGCCAAGCGGGATCAGGTAGTGCAGGTCCACGCGGGTCTCGTCCATATATTTCATGTCCACCAGCACACCGCGCTTTGTCTGGCACAGGTCCATCAGCGGGCCGACATAGTCGTTGGGGGTGTAGATGTGGGCGTTGACGAACGGCTCCTCCTGCTTGACGATGCGGGTCGGGTCAGGATAGGCGGAGGGGTTGTCGATGATCTCGACCGTGCCGTCGGTCAGCGTCAGCCGGTACTGGACGCCGGGGGTCGTGGTGATCAGGTCAAGGTCGAACTCGCGCTCAAGACGCTCGGTGATGATCTCCATGTGGAGCAGGCCCAGAAAACCGCAGCGGAAACCAAAGCCCAGCGCCGCACTGGTCTCCGGCTCAAAGGTCAGGCTGGCATCGTTGAGCTGCAGCTTCTCCAGCGCATCCTTCAAATCGGGGTAGTCCGCGCCGTCAGCGGGGTAGATGCCGCAGAACACCATCGGCGTCACGGTGCGGAAGCCGGGCAGCGGCTCCGGCGTCGGGTTCGCTGCCAGCGTGACGGTATCGCCGACGCGGGTGTCGCGCACCGTCTTGATGCTGGCCGTCAGATAGCCGACCTCGCCGGCCTCCAATTTATCGCAGGGGGTCAGGCTGGTCGCACCCATGTGGCCGACCTCCACCAGCTGGAACTCGGCACCGGTGCTCATCAGGCGGATGGTGTCGCCGGGCTTGACGGTGCCCTCAAAGATGCGCACATAGACGATAACGCCCTTGTAGCTGTCGTAGATCGAGTCAAAGATCAGGGCCTTCAGCGGCGCGGTGGGGTCGCCCGTGGGGGCGGGGATGTCCTTGGCGACGCATTCCAGCACGTCCTTGACGCCGATGCCGAGCTTGGCAGAAACGCGGGGCGCCTCCATGCAGGGCAGGCCGATGACGTCCTCGACCTCCTTCGCCACGGCGTCCGGGTCGGCGCTGGGCAGGTCGATCTTGTTCAGGATGGGCACGACCTCCAGATCATGGTCAAGCGCCAGATAGCAGTTGGCCAGTGTCTGGGCCTCCACGCCCTGGCTGGCGTCCACCACCAGTACGGCGCCCTCGCAGGCGGCCAGACTGCGGCTGACCTCGTACTGAAAGTCCACATGGCCCGGGGTATCAATGAGGTTGAACTCATAGGTCTCGCCGTCATCGGCCTTGTAGCGCATCGTCACGGCGCGGGCCTTGATCGTAATGCCGCGCTCCTTCTCAATGTCCATATTGTCCAGCACCTGATCGGTCATGGTGCGCTTGTCAACGCTGTCGGTCAGCTCCAGCATACGGTCGGACAGGGTGGATTTTCCGTGGTCGATGTGGGCAATAATGCAGAAGTTGCGGATGTTTTTGCGGGCCATCAGGTTTCCTCCAAATCGTTCCAGATCTCGCAGATCTTGCCGTTCTCTTTGTATACGCGGGGCACGCGGCGCGCCAACCCGCAGACAATTTCGTAGTTGATGGTCTGGGTCTTGGCCGCAATGGTGTCGGCGGTGTCGCCGCCGCCCGGGCCAAAGACTGTGACCTCGTCGCCCATCTTGACATCAGGAATGTCCGTTACATCGAGCATGGTCTGGTCCATGCAGACGCGGCCCACCACGGGGGCAGCGTGGCCGTGTATGTTCATGACGCCAAGCCCGCCGGACAAACGGCGGGGGTAGCCATCGGCGTAGCCCACGCAGACCGTGGCAACGCGCATCGGGCGCTCGGCTGTGAAAGTGCGCCCATAGCTCACGCTCTGGCCGGGCTGCAAGTCCTTGACAAAGGTCACAACGCATTTCAGCGACATGACCGGCTGCAGGGCAGGAAAGCGGACATCGTCGCTGGGGTCAAGTCCGTACAAAATGATGCCCGCGCGGGTCATATCGTGCCGCCACTCGGGGTGGCGCAGCTGCGCGGCCGAGTTGGCACAGTGTACGGTGCCAGTGGCAAAGCCATCGGCCTGCAAACGCGCTACCACCCTGGCAAACAGCGCATGCTGCTCGTTGGTGTAGGCGGTGTCCGCAGGGGTGTTGCTGTCCGCCACGGCAAAATGCTGAAACACGCCGCAGATATCCAGCCCCGGCAGGGTGTACAGGGCTTCCAGCTCGTGGATAGTTTCATCAAACCCGGAACGCACCGCAAAGCCAATGCGGCCCATGCCAGTGTCGATTTTCAGGTGTACCTTGGCCTGTACGCCCGCCTTGACGGCGGCAGCGGAGAGTGCCTGCGCGTACTCGGTGGAAAAACAGGCCGTGGCTATGTCATTTTCTGCCAACACTGCCGCATAGGACGGGTCAGCAAAGCCCAGAATCAAAATCGGTTTTGTGATGCCGCTGCGGCGCAGGTGCCGTCCCTCGCCCAAGCTGCTGACGGCAAACGCCGCCGCACCGGCCTGCTGCAAGGCGTGGGCGATGGTCGTGTCGCCGTGGCCGTAAGCGTCGGCCTTGACAACGGCACAGATATCGCCGCCTACCGCGCGGTGGATATATTCAAAATTGCTGCGCAGGGCTGTCAGGTCGATCTCGGCCCAGCAGTGCTTTTCCAGTGCAAGTCTACTCATAAACGCCCATCCCTCCATAACACTTAATTATACCATGGAAACAGCGTTCCCGCAACTAATTTTCGCCGTCCGCATTCGTGCAAAAATGCGTGCCGTCCGTCTCGGCCCATTTGCCGTGTACGCGCTGCACACCAACGATCCGCAGCTTGGAGTGCAGAAAGTGCTGCTCACGGTAAAGGCTGAAATAGCTGGACAGCATGTAGGAAACGGCACAGGCCAGTGCAAACAGGGAGATGCACTGCCCGCCAAAGACCTCGATCGCCAGACAGATGGACGCCAGCGGGCTGTTGGTGCAGCCGCAGAACAGCGCAACCATGCCCAGCGCAGCGCCCAGCTGCGGCGGCAGGCCCAGCAGCGGCGCGGCCACGCAGCCAAAGGTCGCCCCGGTGAAGAAGATAGGAACGATCTCGCCGCCCTTGAAGCCTGCACCCAAGGTCAGTGCGGTGAACAGCATTTTTAGCAGGAACGCATACGGCACGGCCTCGCCGTCGATGGCGGCCTCGATGACGGCGGCACCGGCGCCGTTGTAGTCGGTCGTGCCCAGCAGCTTTGTCAGCGCCAGAATCAGCACGCCGCCCGCCGCAACGCGCAGATAGGCGTTGGGCAGAAATTTTTTGTAGAGTTTGGGCGCTGTATGCAGCAGCTCGCAGAAGAAGATGCTCAGCGCGGCCAGCAACGCCCCCAGCACGATGACACGCACAAGATTCAGCGGCGTTGCATCGGCCCCGGCCTGCAGCACAAAGGCCTCGGGCGCATGGCCCATCTGCCCGCTGATAAAGACGCCCAGCAGCGCCGAGAGCAGGCAGGGGAGCAGTGCGGCGTACTGCATCGAGCCGACATCCACGACCTCAAGCGTAAAGATGGTGGCAGCCAGCGGCGTGCCGAAGATGGCCGAGAACGCACCCGCCATGCCGCACATCGTCATCAGGCAGCAGTCGTGGTTTTCGAGGTGCAGCACCTTGCCGAGCTGCCCGGATACCGAGCCGCCCAGCAGCAGCGCGGCACCCTCGCGGCCGCTGGAGCCGCCGAACAGATGGGTCATGACGGTGGAGGCGAAGATCAGCGGTGCTGTGCGCAGGGTCAGGGGCTTATGCTCCCGCACGGACACAAAGACCTGATTGGTCGAGCCGCCGCCGTCCGGGTCAAGATGCTCGTACAGAAATACGATGACAAGGCCCGCCGCAGGCAGCAGATACAGCAGCCACGGCTGTGCGGCGCGGGTGGCGTTGGCCCAGTTCAGAGCCAGCCCGAACGCCGCCCCCAGCGGCCCCACAACACAGCCGACCAGCGCGGCCAGCGCCAGCCACTTGGCACAGACAAGCAGATACCCGGCGGCACTGCGAAGATGACGCTTGATCCTTTCCATAGGCCCTCCCGAAAAAAAGAAAAATTTGAAATTATTATAGCTTTTTTGCAGGGAAAACACAACAGGAAATACTGCACAGGGAGGGGAGGGGTAAAATACGGCTTTTCTGCCATGCAAATAAAAACGCCCGCTCTGCATTTTCATGCAAAACGGGCAATGGAGTGTGAAGCACCCCAGCTTCGACCGTCTGGAAATCATAGAAGTTGCTTTTCCATGGCTTACAGACAGGGGGTGTATTGTAGGCTCACACTCTTAGTATCGAGGTGACAGGACTCGAACCTGCGGCCTCGTGGTCCCAAACCACGCGCGCTACCAACTGCGCAACACCTCGTTCTTATAACTTACCCATTATAATACACGAAGGGCGCAGGCGTCAAGCCCCAACAGCGGTATGCTGCGGCGCATACGGCAAATATCACGCAAGGAGGCGGAGAAGCCCCAGAATCAACAGATGGGTGGGATAAAACGCATAGAAAAACCACTTATAAAAGGTGCGGCCCCTGACGGCCCGCTTTCCGTTATAAAGGTACAGGATGACGAAGCCGGACACTAAGACCGGCATTGCGCAGCCGAGGGCATCTGCCAGAGAACCGCTGCCCAGCCCGGCCATGCCGCCGTACAGCAGCGCCGCTGCGGCAAAGGCGGCTTTTTTGCGCGCCGGCGTGTCCTTTGCCCACGAGAACAGCAGCGTAAAGATGGGTGCCAGCAGGGCCCAGTCACAGAAAAGAGAGGCGCAGATCAGCAGGACAATACAGACGCCGCGCAGCACACGGTCGTGTACCTTCTCCTGCACCAGCAGCACCAAAAAGCAGAGCAGCAGCGTGAACAGCATATTGAGCTGCACAAACCCCGCCATGCCGTAGTCCGGAAAAGCCAGTTGGTAGGGAAACTGCGCAAGAAGTGCAAAAACCAGCAGCCGTGCAGCGTAGTTCCGTTTGGAGCGGGTGTAGCCGTAGCCCTCCACAAGGAAATAGCACATCGTCACGGCGGTAAAGTAGCCGATGAACAAAAACAGGTTCGTCAGCGGCTGCCCGGCGGGCAGAAGGGCATTTGCAATGTGATTGAGCAGCATGGTGAACATGGCAAGCATTTTGATGGCGTCGCGGTTCATGGAAAAGACTCCCTTCACTTTCATTGTAGAGTACGAGGCAGCAGGGGTCAACATTGCAAAGCAGAAAAAATTTGCGCAGCTCTTTCTTTTCCCTTGGCCCTGCGCTATAATAAAATCCGGTGAAAGGAAGGTATATAAGATGAAGGAATCCATACAGTTCAGCCGCAGGGTATTCTGTGACGGTATACGGGACGGGTTTCCGATTGCGCTGGGATATTTTGCGGTTTCGTTCTCACTGGGCATTGCGGCCCGGAATGCGGGCCTGACGCCGATGCAGGGCTTTTGGGCCAGCCTTTTGAACAATGCCTCGGCGGGGGAGTATGCGGCTTTTACGCTGATCGCCGCCAAGGCTACCTATCTGGAGGTGGCCATCATCACCCTGATCGCCAACGCACGGTATCTTTTGATGAGCTGTGCGCTGGCTCAGCGCTTTTCGCCCGAGACACCGTTTTTTCATCGGCTGCTCATCGGGTACGATGTCACGGATGAGCTGTTCGGCATCACGATCGCGAGGCCCGGATACTTAAACCCCTGCTACACCTACGGTGCGATCCTGCTGGCAGCCCCGGCGTGGGCGATCGGCACGGCGCTGGGCATCGTGGCAGGCAACGCCCTGCCGCTGCGGGTCGTCAGTGCGCTGAGCGTGGCGCTTTACGGTATGTTTCTGGCCATCATCATTCCCCCGGCGCGCAAGGACCGCGTTGTGGCGGCGCTGGTGCTGCTCAGCTTTGTGCTCAGCTTCGCCTGCAGCTACCTGCCGGGCGTTGCGGCCCTGTCTGACGGCACCCGCACGATCCTGCTGACGGTGCTGATCTCCGGCGCAGCGGCGGTGCTGTTCCCGGTGCCGGCACAGGAGGAGGTGGGCGACAATGAATAACTACATTTACATTGCCGTTATGGCACTGGTATCCTATGCCATCCGCATCCTGCCGCTTACGCTGATTCGAAAGCCTATCAAAAATCGCTTTATCCAGTCGTTTTTGTACTATGTGCCCTATGTGACGCTGGCGGTCATGACCTTTCCGGCCATCATCCGCGCAACCCAGACGCCGATCTCGGGTGCGGCTGCTCTGGCGGCAGGTATCATCGCAGCATGGTGCGGTGCGGGGCTGTTCCCGGTGTCGGTCATCTGCTGCGCGCTGGTGTTTGTCATTGAGCTGTTTGTGTAAGCCGAATCAGCAGCAGGAAAGACTGCTTTTCAACACGCGATGCCTCCCTCACAGAGGGAGGTTTTTTGTTTTGTGCAGGATGCACAAAATACAGCCATGATTTTTGGTGAGCGAAAATGACCGAAACTGATTGATTTTGACGCGATGCGTGGTATAATACAGATGCAATCAATCAAAAAACATCACAAAACACCAAAAACGGTCAAGCATAAGACCGGGAAAGGAGCTGCTCATGTTAGCAGAAGAACGCTTTGCACTGATTTTAGATCTCCTGACAGAAAAACGCACTGCCACCGTTCAGGAGCTCTGTGAGGCGCTGAACGCCAGTGAATCCACCATTCGCCGCGATTTGACCGAGCTTGACCGGCAGGGCCGGCTGAATAAGGTCCACGGCGGCGCAACGCTGCCGAACGGCCAGTTTTTGGCGGACGAGCCGACGATGGCTGCCAAGGAGTCGCTGGCCGTCAGCCAGAAGCAGAGCATCGCCGAGGCTGCGGCAGCGCTGATCACTGCTGAGGATTTCGTCTATGTTGATGCGGGCACCTCAACGCTTGCGATGGTCCGGGCGCTGAACGGCCCTGCGCTCGAGGCGCATTATGTGACCAACGGCATTGCCCATGCGCGGCTGCTGGCGCAGAAAAGCTGCCATGTCTGCCTGCCGGGCGGGCTGCTGCGCCCCAGAACCGAGGCCATCATCGGCGCAGCGGCTGTCACGGCGCTGCAGCAGTTCAATTTTACCAAGGCATTTATGGGGGCCAACGGCGTGGCGATGGAGGCGGGCTTTACGACCCCTGACCCCGAGGAGGCCGCCGTCAAGGCCGCCGCGATCCGCCGCGCCCGGCAGATTTGGTTCCTGACGGATGATTCAAAGTTCGGGCGTATCTATCCGGCCGTTATCAGCGCGCTTGGCGATGCCGCGATCCTGACCAATCGCTGCCCTGATCCGAAATACGGCCAACTGACACTTGTAAAGGAGACAGAGCGATGATCTACACCGTAACCTTCAACCCGGCAATCGACTATGTTGTGCGGCTTGACAGAGAGCTGCGGGTCGGCGATGTGAACCGCGCCAGCGGTGAGGACTGTGTGCTGGGCGGCAAGGGCATCAATGTATCCGGTGTGCTGGCACAGCTTGGCTGTGAGAGCGTGGCGCTCGGCTTTGTGGCGGGTGAGACCGGCGCCTGGCTGGAGCGCGGCCTTGCTGCGCAGGGGCTGAAAACCGATTTCGTCCGCCTTGCAAAGGGGATGACACGCATCAATGTCAAAATCAAGGCGGGGCAGGAGACCGAGCTGAACGGCGCTGGTCCCGATATCCCCGAGGACGCAATGCGGGCGCTGGAGGAAAAGCTTGACCGCCTGCAGCAGGACGATATTCTGGTGCTGGCAGGCAGCATTCCCGCAAGTCTGGCGCAGACCACCTATGAGCGGATTCTGGCCCGGCTCGAGGGCCGCGGCGTCCGCGCGGTCGTGGATGCCACCCGCGACCTGCTCGTGAATGTGCTGCGCTACCGTCCGTTCCTCATCAAGCCGAACAACCATGAGCTGAGCGAGATCACCGGTGTAAAGCTGACCACCGACAGGGAGATCGCAGCGGCGGCAAAGATGATGCAGGATAAAGGTGCGCGCAATGTACTGGTCAGCATGGCAGGGGACGGCGCCCTGCTGCTGGATGAGCAGGGCGCCGTGCACCGCATCGGCTGCCCCAAGGGCAAGGTTGTCAACAGTGTCGGCGCAGGGGACAGCATGGTGGCCGGCTTTGTGGCGGGCTACCAGCAGAGCGGCGGAGATTATGAGGCTGCGCTGCGTCTTGGCACCGCCTGCGGCAGTGCCACCGCGTTTAGTCTGGGTCTGGCGACAAAGGCGGACATTGATAAGCTGCTCAAGACGATGGAGTAGGCCGTGACTTGTAGGGACTGATGCAAGTATCCGCCCCCTTGCAAAGACGCGCCGCACCGTAGGGGCCGCACATGTGCGGCCCGCAACTTGGCCATAAATGCGCGCTTCCCAGAAAGCCGAGGGCCGGGCATGCCCGGCCCCTACACCTCAATAGAAACAAGCGAAGGAGAACTGTCTTATGCGTATTACGGAACTGTTCACTGCGCAGTCCATCGCGCTGGATGTCGCAGCCCCGGATCAGGCTGCCATCATCGACAAGCTCGTTGATCTGCAGGCGACCCACGGCAACATCACCGACAAGGACGCCTACAAAAAAGCCCTCTATGCCCGCGAGGCCGAGGCATCCACCTATGTGGACAACGGCATCACGGTGCCCCATGCCCGCACGGCCTGTGTCACACGGCCCAGCCTGGCGGCCCTGCGCCTGAGCGAGCCGGTGCAGTATAATGCGGACGATGACGGCAAGACGGACCTGCTGTTTGCGATTGCCGCACCGGAAAACGGCAGCCTGCATATCGACATGCTGGCCCGGATGATGCAGATGCTCATGAACGAGGATTTTGTTGAGAAGCTGCGCGCCGCCAAGACACCTGCCGCCTTCCTTGATGCCATTGACGCACAGGAGGACGCCCAGTTCGGCGAGGAGAGCTTTACCGAGCAGGAGATCCCCCAGAACGGCTACCGCGTGCTGGCCGTGACGGCCTGCCCCAACGGTATTGCTCACACCTACATGGCGGCCGAGGCCCTGACCAAGACAGGGGATAAGCTGGGCCTGCCCACCAAGGTCGAGACCAACGGCTCTGACGGTGCAAAGAATATTTTGACGGCCGAGGAGATTGCCGCCTGTGACGGTATCATCATTGCGGCGGACAAAAATGTTGAGACCGCCCGCTTTGACGGCAAGCCGGTGCTGTTTGCCCGCGTGGATGACGGCATCCATAAGCCGGAGGAGCTGATCAAGAAGATTGCCCACGGCGAGGCCCCCATATTCCATGCCAAGGGCGGTGCAGCGCAGAGCCAGAGCGTAGGCGGTGCCGGCGACACGGTGGCGCACAGCCTGTACAAGCACCTGATGAACGGTGTTTCCCACATGCTGCCCTTTGTGGTGGGCGGCGGCATCATGATCGCGCTGGCCTTCCTGCTCGATGATTACAGCATCAACCCGTCCAACTTCGGCATGAACACCCCGGTGGCCGCCTTCTTCAAGACGGTGGGCGGTGCGGCGTTCGGCTACATGCTGCCGATCCTTGCGGGCTTTATCGCAATGTCCATCGCTGACCGTCCGGGTCTGGCGGTCGGTTTTGCGGGCGGCGTGCTGGCAATGAACGGCACAAACTTTGCGGGGCTTGCTTCCGGTGATACGACCGGCATCTCCGGCGGTTTTCTCGCGGCGCTGCTGGCCGGCTTTGCGGCGGGCTACATTGTGCAGTTCCTCAAGAACATCACCGAGAAGCTGCCCACCAGCCTGAACGGCATCCGCCCGATGTTGATCTACCCGCTGGGCGGTATTCTGGTCATTGGTCTGGTTATGTGCGGCATCAACCCGCTGATGGGCATCATCAACACGGCCATGAGTGACTGGCTGAACGCGCTGGGCGGCAGCTCCAAGATCCTGCTGGGTGCGATCGTGGCCGGTATGATGAGCGTGGATATGGGCGGCCCCTTCAACAAGGCAGCCTATGTGTTCGGCACGGCGGCGCTGGCCTCCGGCAACTACGAGGTCATGGCGGCGGTCATGGTCGGCGGCATGGTCCCGCCCATCGCAATCGCGCTGTCCACCACCTTCTGCCCAAAAAGTGGAGCCCCGATGAGCGCCGCAACGGCATCGTCAACTATGTCATGGGCCTCTGCTTCGTCTCCGAGGGCGCAATCCCGTATGCGGCCACGGACCCGCTGCGTGTTTTGCCCAGCTGCATTATCGGCTCGGCTTTGTCCGGCGCACTGTCCATGGTGTTCGGCTGTGCGCTGCGCGCCCCGCACGGCGGTATCTTCGTATTCCCGGTTGTTGACCACGCATTGCTCTATGTGGTGGCCCTTGCCGCCGGTTCCGCTGTCGGTGCCGTGATTTTAAGCCTGCTTAAAAAGGACTACACCGCAGAATAAACTTGTATATGGCAAAGGCCGCTCTCAAATGGGAGCGGCCTTTTTTGCGCGGTGATGCTATATACAAAAGCTGCCCCCGCCACAAAGGGCAGGGGCAGAAAGCAGAGCGGTAAAAGGGTTTGTGCGGGTAGAGAATCAGCCCAGGCTGATACCCATGGCGCGGGCGACATTCAGCATGTCGCAGTCGCCGGGCACGCCGCGTGTCTTGCCCGCAATGTCGGCCAGCGGGTTGGCGGTCACATGGCGGTTGACCATCGCAACGGTCACGCCGTAATGCTCGTCCGCCACCAGCCCGGCTGCGTAGGAGCCGAACTGGGTTGCCAGCACGCGGTCGTAGGCGCTGGGACTGCCGCCGCGCTGCATGTGGCCGGGCACGCAGATGCGGGTCTCGGCACCGGTCAGCTCCTCGACCTGCTTCGCAATGCGGGCCGTTGCGGTGGTGTAACCGGCCTCGGCGCGCCTGGCCGTCCACTCCTTGCGCTTCATCTTGGCCTCCTCGACCGAGAAAGCACCCTCGGCCACGGCCAAAATCGAGAAGTTCTTGCCCGCTTTGGCGCGGTTCTCCACGGCGGCGGCAACCTTCTTGATGTCGTAGGGCAGCTCCGGCAGCAGGATGATGTCTGCGCCGCCCGCAATGCCGGAGTACAGCGTCAGCCAGCCGGCCTTGTTGCCCATGATCTCGATGCACATCACGCGGCTGTGGCTGCCCGCCGTGGTGTGGATGCGGTCGATGACCTCGGTGGCGATGTCCACGGCAGTGTGGAAGCCGAAAGTCACATCGGTGCCGTAGATGTCATTGTCGATGGTTTTAGGCAGGCCGATGATGTTCAGCCCTTCCTGGCTGAGCAGGTTCGCGGTCTTGTGGGTGCCGTTGCCGCCCAGGCAGAGCAGGCAGTCCAGCTTGGCGGCGCGGTAGTTTTTCTTCATCGCGGCGACCTTGTCCACCTTGTCGTCCTCGACCACGCGCATTTTTTTGAAGGGGGTGCGCTTGGTGCCCAGGATGGTGCCGCCCACGGTCAGGATGCCGGAGAACTCGTCGGGGGACATCTCGCGGTAGTTGCCGTTGATCAGGCCGTCATAGCCGTTCATAATGCCAACGATCTCAACTTTATCGCCCATCCGGTGATACAGCGCCTTGGCCACGCCGCGCAGGGTGGCGTTCAGGCCGGGGCAGTCGCCGCCGGAAGTCAGGATGCCAACACGAATCGCCATAGTAAAAACCTCCCAATGCTGTATTTATACTGCTATTATAAATGTACGCTTACTGCAACTGTATGTCAAGAAAAGTTTTTGTTCGATGCTGTGATGAAAACGCGCTTTTTTGAAAAAATCACAAAAAAAATCAAAAAAAGGCTTGCATTTTGAAAAGCCCTCTGCTATAATAACATACGTCGCCGGGAGACACGGCGGCCACAAACTGAATATGGGAGCTTTCCCGAGTGGCCAATGGGGACAGACTGTAAATCTGCTGCTTAATGCTTCGGTGGTTCGAATCCACCAGCTCCCACCAAAAGAGTCGTGGCAAGTATATTGCCGCGACTTTTTCTTTGTTTCAGCACTGTAAAATGCAACCGCGCCAGCTGCATTTTACAGTGCTGCCCCGACAGGGTTTTATTCCCTTGCGCACTTGCAATTTGCGGTGGAAGCGGGTATAATAACTTTGTCACAGCACCCTTGCATGACACCCAAAAAACTGAATATCAGTCTCAGTAGCTCAGCTGGATAGAGCACACGCCTCCTAAGCGTGGGGCCGGAGGTTCAAATCCTCTCTGGGACGCCACAGCAGCGCTGCAAGCCCTTTTTTGGGGCTTGCAGCGCTTTTTGCTTCTCCTTCTCCCGGTGATTTCCACTTTCGTTACCGGGAAATTTTTATACGCCGATACCAGAGCGGCAATTCAGGAAACCCGGAATGAATACAGTTGCCGCAGAGAACTTGCGGCGGGGGCGTTTGTAGTGTAAAATATAGATAAGGATATTTGCGTGAGCACGCAAATATACAAAATGGCGTGCTTTTGGGGGAACGCGGCGCCCCCGAAGGCACCGTGCAAAAAACAACTCTCTGTTGAAAGGTGGGCGTAGAATTGAATGTAAAACTGAAAGAAAAAATCAGAGAGTCGCTCTCTGCCGTGCTTCCAATCACCGGGATCGTCCTGATGCTCAGCATCTTTCTGATCCCGATGGAGTTGGGAAGCGTAGTCATGTTCCTGACAGGCGCTCTGATGCTGATCGTTGGCATGGGCTTTTTCCAACTTGGCGCAGAGATGGCAATGACGCCGCTCGGCGAAGGCGTTGGCGTGCAGATCTCCAAAATGAAAAAACTGCTTACAGTCCTGCTGACAGGGTTTCTCATGGGCGTCATCATTACCGTGTCGGAGCCGGACCTGCAGGTCCTTGCGGGGCAGGTGCCGTCTGTGCCGAACATGGTGTTGATCATGACGGTGGCTGTCGGCGTGGGGCTGTTTCTGGCGCTGGCCATCGTGCGTATCCGCTATAAGATCAGCCTGTCGATGCTGCTGATCGTTTGCTATCTGGCACTCATTCTGGTGTCTGCTTTTGTGCCCAAGGAGTTTTTGGCAGTGGCCTTCGACTCCGGCGGCGTCACCACCGGCCCGATGACCGTACCTTTTATTATGGCCATGGGTGTCGGGCTGGCCTCGGTGCGCAGCGATAAAAATGCGGCAAATGACAGCTTCGGTCTGGTGGCGCTTTCCAGCGTGGGGCCGATTCTGGCGGTGCTGATCCTCGGCTGTTTCTTTAAGCCGACCGAGGCGGCCTACACCCTTACCGATGTTGCCACCGTTGTCACCACGCAAGATGTTGCCCGGGTGTTTGCGCAGGGGCTGCCGCTCTACGCCAGGGAGGTGCTTCTCTCGCTGGTGCCGATCCTCTGGGTGTTTTTGATTTTCCAATGGCTGACCCACCGCTACCATGGGCTGCAAATCAAGCGCATCATCGTCGGCTTTGGGTATACCTATATTGGGCTGGTGCTGTTTTTGTGCGGTGCCAATGTCGGGTTTGCACCCGTTGGCGCCTACCTTGGCAAGGAACTGGCAGGGCTGTCGTTGCGCTGGATTCTGGTTCCCATCGGTGCGCTGATCGGCTACTACATCGTCAAGGCAGAGCCTGCCATTCAGGTGCTGAACCATCAGGTGGAGGCCGTCACAAACGGCGCTATCTCAGTCAAAATGATGAACCGCTGTATGCAGATCGGTGTGGCAGCCAGTGTTGGTCTGGCCATGCTGCGCGTGCTGACCGGCATATCCATCCAGTGGTTTGTCATCCCCGGGTACATCATCGCGCTGGTGCTGTCCCGTCTGGTGCCGGATATTTTTATCGGCATTGCGTTTGACTCCGGCGGCGTTGCCAGCGGCCCGATGACCTCGACCTTTTTGCTGCCGCTCAGCATCGGCGTATGTGAGGCACTGGGCGGCAACCTGATGACCGATGCGTTCGGTGTTGTTGCGCTGGTTGCCCTGACGCCGCTGATCGCCATCCAGCTTATGGGGCTGGTATACAAGCTGAAAACCGCCAAACGGACGCAGACCGTACCGGCTGCAATCGCCGATGACTGCGACATGATCGTTGATCTTGAGGAGGGCAACTAAAATGGAGCATGAGAAGAAAGTGTCATTTCAGCTGTTGGTGCTGATCACAACGCCAAAGCTGGCGGAGTACGCAGCCGAGATGTTCAAAAAAGGGGCGCTGCCGCTGCAATACCGCTTTAATGCCGAGGGGACGGCCTCCAGCGAGATCATGGATATGCTCGGCCTTGGCAGCATTGACAAAAGTGTTCTCGTCAGCATGGTCCCGAAGCATTTGTCCCCGATTTTGATGGAAAAGCTCTATACGGAATTGCAGCTGCACAAAGCCAACACCGGCATTGCTTTTACGATCCCTTTGAACGGTGCAAACAACATGATCTTGCGTATTCTGGACCACGATGCAGGCAAGGATGTTCTGAATACCAGCGGAAAGGAAGAAAACAGTATGTCTGAAACGAAACACTCTCTGGTTGCAGCGATCGTGAACAGCGGCTTCAGCGATGATGTGATGAAGGCGGTTCGTGCGGCGGGTGCCACCGGCGGCACCGTCATCCGCAGCCGGCGCATCGGCAATGAGGAGGCAACCGGCTTTTGGGGGCTGAGCGTGCAGGATGAAAAGGAGATCGTTCTGGTTCTGACGGAATCTGCCAACAAGGTCGCCCTTATGCAATCCTTGGGCGAAAGCTGCGGTATGCACAGTGCGGCGCAGGGGATCTTTATGTCGATGCCGATCGACTCGGTTGCCGGCCTGTAAGAGCGGCTGAACGGCCGGATTGTTTACAATTTATGGTGGATTCTCCGGCCCCCGGCGTGCTACACTAGCCGTATCAGGAAATAGGAAAGGGGCATTTGCCATGTGTACCGCAGCAACCTATAAGACAGCAGATTTCTATTTCGGACGCAATCTTGACTATGAATTCTCCTATGGGGATGAAGTCACGGTCACGCCGCGCAGCTATCCGTTTGCCCTGCGCTGCATGGGGGATTTCCGCACAAGGTATGCCATGATCGGCATGGCCTATGTGGCAGGGGAGTATCCGCTGTACTATGACGCCATCAATGAAAAGGGCCTTGGCGTTGCCGGGCTGAACTTTGTGGGCAACGCCGTCTACCACCCGGCGGCAGACGGTAAAAACAACATCACCCAATATGAGCTGATCCCCTGGCTGCTGGGCAGCTGTGCAACGCTGGCAGAGGCCCGCGCCCTGCTGGAGAAAGCCAACATTGTAAATATCCCGTTCAGTGACCAGCTGCCGCTGGCCCAGCTGCACTGGCTTGTGGCCGACAAGACCGGCAGCATTACGGTGGAATCCACCGCCGATGGGCTGCATATCTATGACAACCCCGTGGGCGTGCTGACAAACAACCCGCCCTTCCCGCAGCAGCTTTTTGCGCTGAACAACTACCGCGCGCTGTCGCCCCGCACCCCCGCAAGCACCTTTGCGGACGGCCTTGACCTGCCGGTCTACAGCCGCGGGCTGGGCGGGCTGGGCCTGCCGGGGGACCTGTCCAGCCAGTCCCGCTTTGTGCGGGCGGCATTTGTCAAGATGAACTCAAAATCCGGTGACAGCGAAACCGAGAGTGTGGGGCAGTTCTTCCACATCCTGCACGCGGTCGAACAGCAGCGCGGCTGCTGCGAGCTGGACGGCGGCAAGTATGAGATCACGCTGTATACAAGCTGCTGCAACGCCAACAAGGGAATTTACTACTACACGACCTACGGCAACCACCAGATCACGGCAGTGGATATGCACCGTGAGGATCTGGACGGCACCCGGCTGGTGCGCTATCCGCTGGTGCAGGGGGAGAAAATTGCCTTTCAGAACTGAATTGCTTTAAAAACGCGAAAAAAGCGCTTGCAACGCACAGAAAACTATGCTATACTGTACGGTGCATGAGACTTTTCGCGCCATGGCGGCGTGGATAGAAATAGAAGGAGTGCTAAGCAATGAACTGGTATGAGATCGCTCTCGGCGTCGTCCTCGTCGTCGTGTCCCTGTTGATCATCGTCTTTACCCTCGCACAGGAGCAGAAGGGTCAGGGCCTGTCCGGTGCTATCATGGGCGAAAGCTCTGCTACGATGGCTGCCGGCCGTGAGCGCGGCGTGGACGCTAAGCTGGCTAAGCTGACCAAGGTTTGCGGCGTTGTTTTCTTCGTCGTTACGCTGGTCGTCTGCGTCCTGAGCGCACGCCTGTGATGCTCGCAGGGTAAGCAAAGAAACAAAATGGGTCCGCCAAGCGCGTCAGCTTTGCAAGCAGCGCCCCGGCGGGCCGTTTTTTGTGGGAGTATATCGGAAGGGCACCGCCGGACGGCGGTGCGGCGTAAATTAAAGGAGTACACATGACACCGTTACAGAAAAGTATTTTAAACGCAGTCAAGCGCCGCCCCATGACGCTGCGTGAGCTGCAGAATAACCTGCAGGTGGACAATTCCCGCCTGCGCACCAGCGTATCGGCTATGGTCGCCACCGGCGAGCTGTCGATGCGCAACGGCACCTATGTGCCGGGCTTTGCCACCTATGAGAACACAAACGCCCCGGCGGCCATTCCCTGCACGCTGGTCAAGCTGGCAGCCCGCTTCGGCTTTGCCAGCCGCGATGACGGTGAGGGCGACATCTTTATCCCGGGGCGCGCACTGCACGGCGCGATGCCCAACGACAAGATCAATGTCAAGCTGTTCGACCATCCCCGCGTGGAGGGCTCCTCTGAGGGTGAGGTCGTGGAGGTCACTGTCCCCAACAACCGCTTTGCGGGTACGGTCTGCCTGTCCGAGGACGGCCGCATGGCGGTCGAGCCGGACGGCTGCCGCGATGTGAAGTTCCTGCTGGCCAAGCAGGGGAGCGAGGGTGTACATTTGGGTGATAAGGTCGGCTTCCTTATTACCCACCGCGGCAACCGCCACAGCGACCACCGCGCCGCCGTGGTCGAAAAGTTCGGCTCTTCCGACTACGCCTCCGAGTGTGCCAAGGCGATCCTCTACGGCCGCAATGTCCGGCAGGAATTCCCGCCGGAGGTGCTGGAGGAGGCGCACGCATACGATAATGCCGTCATCGACCCGACCGAGGCTGCCAAGCGTCTGGATCTGCGCGGTATTCCCATCTTTACGATCGACTCTGCCGAGACGAAGGACATTGACGATGCCATCAGCCTGCAGAAGCTTGAGGACGGCTATGAGCTGGGTGTTCACATCGCGGATGTCAGCCACTATGTCCGCCCCGGCTCTGCGCTGGACGAGGAGGCCTATGAGCGTGCGACCAGCATCTACTACGCCGACAAGGTCATTCCGATGCTGCCGACCCAGCTGTCCAACGGTATCTGCTCCCTGAATGAGGGCGAGGATCGTCTGGCATTCTCCTGCCTGATGCGTCTGGACGAGAACGGTGAGATCCGCAGCTACAAGTTTGTCAAGAGTGTGATTTGCAGCCGTGTCAAAGGTGTGTATAAAGAAATCAACGCCCTGCTTGAGCCGGAAGAGGGTGCAGACCTGACCGACTTGCAGACCAAGTATGAGGCCGTGCTGGACCAGCTGCCCGCCATGGACGAGCTGTACCGCAAGCGCCTTGTGCTGCGCAAGGCCCGCGGCGGCATGGACATTGAGTCCAACGAGGCAAAGCTTGTCATGGACGAGAACGGCCGCTGCGTGGACATCGTCAAGCGCGACCGCGGCACCTCCGAGTGCATGATCGAGGAGTTCATGCTGCTGGCGAACCAGTGCGCCGCCAACGCGGGCCGCACGAACAAGGTGCCCTTTGTCTACCGTGTACACGAGGCTCCCGATGCCGAGAAGATGGAAAAGCTGTCCGCCACACTGCTGGCCTGCGGCCTGAACGCCAAGTTCAAGAACCCCATCCCGACGCAGCTGGAGCTGGCCGCCCTGCTGGACGAGACCCGCGACCAGCCCATTCAAATCCCTGTGCACACCGGTATCCTGCGCAGTATGCAGAAGGCCCGCTACGCCCCGCAGCCCCTGGGCCACTACGGCCTGGTGCTGGCGGACTACGCCCACTTTACCAGCCCCATCCGCCGTTACCCGGATTTGGCTATCCATCGCATTCTGAGCGAAATGCTCACCGGCGCATCGGCCAGCCAGCTGCAAAAGGACTTTAATGAATTTGCCCAGCAGGCCAGCGAGAAGTCCAGCAAGCAGGAAGTCGCTGCCGTGCGTATCGAGCGCGACGTCGAGGATCTGTACAAGGCCGAGTATATGCACAGCCATCTGGGCGAGGTCTACACCGGCACGGTGGCGGGCATCACCCCGCGCGGCGTTTTTGTCGAGCTGGACAATACGGTCGAGGGCTTTGTGCCCGCCGCCCAGCTCTGCAAGGGCGAGCCGCAGGTCATCGATGGCGTGAGTATGCTGGACCCCCTGACCGGCAAAAGCTGGATGCTGGGTTCCTCCATGAAGATTCAGGTCGCCGCCGCCGATGTGGCGCTGGGCCGCATTGATTTTGAGTATATGGTGGAGTAAGGCTTCACCCTTATGAAATAAAAAATCTCCCTGTCCACGCCGGGCAGGGAGATTTTTTGTGGCTTATATCACTTTATGTTCCATCCACTTCCCACGGAAGAACCGCACGCCGAAGCACAGGCTGCGGCAGATCCAGTCGATGAACATACCGAACCAGACGCCGGTCAGGCCCATGTGGAACTGCAAGACGAAAACATAGCTCAAAATCACGCGGAACAGCCACATACTGATGATGCTGACCGTCATCGTGTACTTGGCATCGCCGCCCGCGCGCAGGGCGTTGGGCAGGGTAAAGCTCGTCGCCCAGAAGAACACGCTGAACAGATTGAACCAGTGGACCACATGGGTACACATCGTCGAGGCCTCAGCCGAGAGGCTGAACCAGGTCACGACCTCGGGCATCAGGATGAACAGCGCCAGGTTGGACAGCGCCAGGCCGGTTATGGCAACGCCCATCAGGGTCATGGTGTAGCGCTGGGCCTGCTTTTTCTCGCCCGCGCCCAGACATTGGCCGATGACGGGAATCGTCGCTAGGCTCATCGTCGCGCCGGGAATGTTCGCCAGCGTCGAAACGGAGTTCGCCACTGCGTTGGCCGCAATGGCCGAGGTGCCCAGGGTGGACGTCAGGCTGCTGACGCAGAGCTTGCCGATCTGGAACATACCATTTTCAAGCCCTGAGGGGATACCGATGGACAGTACCTTCATGATCGGCTCGCGCCGGGGGCGCAGGTCGGCGAAGTGCTGGACCCGCAGCGGGTTGTGCATATTCTGGTTCTGCCACAGGATGAACACGGCGGCGAACACACGGCCAATCAGTGTTGCCAGCGCCGCGCCGATAACGCCCATGCGGAAACCGTAAATTAAAATGGCGTTGCCTGCGATGTTGATGATGTTCATGACCAGGCTTGCCAGCATACTGATGCGGCTGTTGCCCTGCGCCCGGAACAGCGCCGCGCCGCCGTTGTACAGCCCGATGAAGGGATACGACACCGCACTGATGAGGAAATACTGCTGGGCAAACCGCATGACGTCGTCGTCGATGCTGCCAAACACGCCGCGCAGAATCGGGCGGGAGAGCAGCATACAGACAACGCCCACCGTGATGGTGGAAATGCCCAGCACGCTGTACAGCTGGGCGGCGCTATGGCTGGCATTTTCCTCGTCCTTGCGGCCCAGGTATTGGCTGGCAATGACCGCGCCGCCGGTGGCCAGGGCAGACAAAATTTGAATAATCAAAATATTCAGGCTGTCCACCAGTGAAACGCTGGAAACAGCGGCTTCGCCCACGCCGGAGACCATCAGTGTATCGGCCATGCCCATGGTCACGCTGAGGGTCTGCTCCAGCAGCAGGGGCCAGATCAGGGTAAAAAGCGCCCGCTTAGTGAAGAGCGGCGCTTGCGGCTTTGCAGCGGCTGCCATGAAATTACTCCTTTTTTTTCTTGGATTTTACCGTTATTATACCGCAAAATTTATACGAAATCAACGTTTTGACACTTGTACAAAATATAACGTAAAACCTTGTAACGGCAGCGTTTGCATCCAAAATGGCAAAAAATCAAATCGAAAGGATATTGCCCACTTTACAAAAAACAAGGCCCCGGCCGCAGAGGGACGCGGCCGGGGCAGGGGAACACAGCAGCTTGGAGGTTACTGCGGGCTTGTTAAAGTTAGGAATAAATCTGGTTTAGAAGTCGACCTCGGTGTCGTAGTAGCAGCACTTCAGCAGCTTTTCCATCTCTTCCTGACTGGGCTGGCGCGGGTTGGAACCGGTGCAGGCGTCGGCAATCGCGTTCTTGGCGATTTCGGGCAGTCTCTCAAGGAAGACATTCTCCGGCACGAAGCCCTGCTCTGCGGGGTAGGAGTCGGGGCCGTAGTGGCCGATGCAGTGCGGGATGTTCAAATCGTCGTTCATGCCGCGCAGGTATTTGATGAGCAGATCGACCTTCTCGTCGTCGTTCGCGCCGCCCAGGTGCATCTTGTCAGCGATAACGCCGTAGCGTGCCTTGGCGGTCGGATCCTTCGCGTTGAAGGCAATGACCTTGGGCAGGTACATGGCGTTGGCTGCGCCGTGGATGATGTGGGCGCCGTAATCAGCAAAGGCCGCACCGGTCTTGTGGGCCATGCTGTGGACGATGCCCAGCAAAGCGTTCGAGAACGCCATACCGGCCAGGCACTGGGCGTTGTGCATTGCATCGCGCTTTTCCATATCGCCGTTGTAGCTGCCGACGAGATCCGCCTGAATCATCTCGATGGCGTGCAGGGCCAGCGGGTCGGTGAAGTCGCAGTTGGCGGTGGAAACATAAGCCTCGATGGCGTGGGTCATGGCGTCCATACCGGTGTGGGCGACGAGTTTCTTAGGCATGGTGTGGGCCAGCTCTGGGTCAACGATGGCGACATCGGGGGTGATCTCAAAGTCGGCGATGGGGTACTTGATACCCTTCTCGTAGTCGGTGATGATGGAGAACGCCGTGACCTCGGTCGCGGTGCCGGAGGTGGAAGAAATGGCACAGAAATGGGCCTTGCGGCGCAGCGGCGGGATGCCGAATACCTTGCACATATCCTCAAAGGTGATATCGGGGTACTCGTACTTGATCCACATGGCCTTGGCGGCATCGATGGGGGAGCCGCCGCCAATCGCGACGATCCAGTCAGGCTGGAATTTTTCCATAGCGGCAGCGCCCTTCATGACTGTCTCGACCGACGGGTCAGGCTCAATGCCTTCAAACAGCTCAACCTCCATGCCGGCCTCTTTTAAGTACGCCTCTGCACGGTCCAGGAAGCCGAAACGCTTCATCGAGCCGCCGCCGACGCAAATCATCGCGCGTTTGCCGGGCAGCGTTTTCAGTGCTTCCAGCGCGTTGGGGCCGTGGTACAGGTCACGAGGTAAAGTAAATCTAGCCATAGGGTTATGCCTCCTTATATAAATAAAATGCTCTTTTTTGACTTTGATAATTAAATGTCAAAATCTATTATATACAGTATACACCCTTTATGTCTAAATGGTCAATCGACAATACGGAGAATTTACTGCCGATAATTCGTCATTTTGCCCATTGCGGCCTCATACGTTTATTGTATGGGGAAGGGGGCAGAGCGTATGCGTCATATTACGCCGCAGCAAAACGCAAAAATGCGCCTGCGCACGCGGCTTTTGGCGGCGGTGCTGGCGGTGGGGTGCCTGGGCGGGCTGGTCGTGCGGCTGTTCATCCTGATGCTGCGTGACCCCGGCGGCTACGCGGCCCGTGCCGCCGACCAACAGCTGCGCGGGGCCACGCTGCCCGCCGCCCGCGGGGAGATTTACTCCGCCGACGGCACGCTGCTGGCTGCCAGCGAGACCTGCTGGACCATCCGCGCCGCCCCGCGGGAAATGGCCGACGACAAAGTTGAACCCGCTGCCCGGGCGCTGAACGAGATATTAGAATTGGATTATGACGATACGTTGGCAAAATTCAGCCAGCGCAGCTCCAACGACTGCCTTTTGCGCCGCCGTGTGGATAAAGATATGGCCGATGCCGTGCGGGACTGGTGCACGGCCAACGGCGTGGATGGCGTGCAGATACGCCAGGACACCAAGCGCGTCTACCCGGAAGGAAACTTTATGGGCGGTATCCTGGGCTTTACCGATGTGGACAACGCGGGCCTGTGGGGGCTGGAACTGCGCTATAACGATGAATTGACCGGGCAGAATGGGCGCATCCTGACCGCCAAGAACGCCTGGGGGTACGACCTGCCCACCCACTACCAAACGCTGGTGGACGCCGTACCCGGCAACACACTGACGCTGACCATCGACGCGAACATCCAGCATTGGCTCGAAAGTGCCCTGGCCGCCGCTGTGGAGGAGCACCATGTCGCCGAGCGGGGCGTCGGCATCGTGATGGACGTCCACACCGGTGCGGTGCTGGCCATGTCCTGCCAACCAGACTACGACCCCAATGCGCCGCGCACTCTTATAAATAAGGAAGTCCGCGACGCCGTGAACGCCTTGAGCGGCGAGGAACGCAGCGCTGCACTGCAAAAAGCCCAGCAGGCCCAGTGGCGCAACAAGGCCATCAGCGATCTGTACGAGCCGGGCAGCGTGTTCAAGCTCATCACGGCGTCGGCGGCGCTGGACTCCGGCGCGTGCAGGGCCACAGATTATTTTACCTGCGCGGGTAAAATTTCTGTCGCAGGTACGCGGTTCCGCTGCGCCAATGGGCACATCCACGGCACCGAGACATTTGCCCGGGGGCTGGCGGTCAGCTGCAACCCCTGCTTTATCCAAATCGGCGCACGTCTCGGGAAAGAACGTTTCTGCGATTATTTTGCGGCCTTCGGCCTGCGGGAGGCAACGGGTATCGACCTGCCGGGCGAGATACGCCGCAGCGAGTATTACACGGCGGATAAAATGGGCCCGGTGGAGCTGGCAAGTTGTTCCTTTGGGCAGAGCAGCAAGGTCAGCTATTTACAGATGCTCACAGCGGTTTGTGCGGTGGTGAACGGCGGCGAGCTGATGCAGCCCTATGTGGTGGCGAAAATCACGGCCCCGGACGGGACTATTATAAAGGAAATGGCGCCGACCGTGAAGCGGCGGGTCATCAGCGAGGAAACCTCGGCCACGATGCGCCGCTTGATGGAGGGCGTCGTGACCGGCGGCACCGGCAAACAGGCCGCGCTGGAAGGCTACCGTGTCGGCGGCAAGAGCGGTACGAGCCAGAAGCTGGACAGCGCCAACGAGGGGGCGCGCATTGCAAGCTTTGTGTCGGTCGCGCCCATAGACGACCCGAAAATTGCGGTGCTGATCTGCTTGGATGAACCCCACAGCTGGACCACCAGCGGTGGGGCACTCTCCGGCCCGGTGTGCGCTGAGGTTCTAAGAAAGGCGCTGCCGTATTTAGGGGTGGAGCCGGAAAGCGGCGGCTGATGGCAAACGCGCACGCAAAGCCCCGCAGACACGACCTAAAAAAACCTCTTGACATTCCCCCAACCTGTGATATACTAGTAAAGTACGCAAACGAACAGTTAGAAGACGAACAATCCACAATCTAACTGATTATCGCAAAAATCAACAGGGAAGGGAGGAAATCATGCACGAACCATCGCCAAATGACTGCGGCTGCTGTGCCGATGTTCACTTCGGCGCACTGCTGAACCAAAGCTCGCGGGTCATACGCAGGGCGCTCGATGCCCGCATTTCCGGCGTCAACCCGGATCTTTCCGGTGTGCGGGGCATGGTGCTTGGCGACATCGTCCGCGCCAACCGCAACGGGCGGGATGTCTACCAGCGCGATATTGAACAGTGGTTCAACATTCGCCGTTCCAGCGTCACCGCCCTTTTGCAAGGCATGGAGCAGGACGGTTTCATCACCCGCTGCGCCGTCGAGAAGGACGCCCGCTTGAAACGGCTTGTCGCCACCGACAAGGGCCGCGCCTGTCATGCGGAAATTGAAGCCAGCATCGCACAGTTTGAAAGTGACCTGCAGAAGGGCATTGACCCGCAGCAGGCCGCCGTCGCCCGCGCTGTGCTGGAACAAACCCTGCGCAACGCGCAGCACATTCTGGAAGAGGGAAATACCAACTAAGAGAGGGGAAATATCACTTGTTAAAAACACTCGGACGTGAAACCAAGGGCATTCGGCTCGTCTCTGTGTTGACACCGCTGTTTATGATTGCGGAAGTCATCATGGAAATGATCATCCCGAAGCTCATGGCCTCCATCATTGACAACGGCGTCACGCCGGGCAATATGCAGGTCATCTACACCGTCGGCGCTCAGATGATTGTGGCTGCGCTGTTCGGCCTGTTGTTCGGCATCCTGGGTGCGGTCAGCGGTTCCCATGCGGCCACCGGCTTTGCCCGCAACCTGCGCCGTGCGATGTTTGAAAACATCCAGACTTTCAGCTTTGCCAACATTGACAAATACTCCACTGCGGGTCTTGTCACCCGTATGACCACTGATGTGACGAACATTCAGAATGCCTACCAGATGCTGCTGCGTATGTCCATCCGCGCACCCGCCAGCATGATCGTGGCGCTCATCATGTCCTACACCATCAACCGCCAGCTGGCCAACATTTACTTGATCGCCGTCATTCTGCTGGGATGCGCACTGGTGTTCATCATGACCCGTGCCACCAAGTATTTTGGCGAGGCTTTCCGCAAGTACGATGACCTGAACGAGAGCGTGCAGGAGAACGTCTCCGCCATCCGCGTGGTCAAGGCCTATGTGCGTGAGAAGTTCGAGGGCGAGAAGTTCCAGAAAGCCAGCGAGAACGTCCGCCGCCTGCTGATGCGTGCGGAAATGATTCTGGCCTGGAACGCCCCGCTCATGCAGCTGACCGTGTACAGCTGCATCCTGATCATCTCCTGGATCGGCGCACAGCTCATCGTCAGCTCCGGCGCAACGACCTTTACCACCGGCGACCTGATGAGTATGCTGAGCTACTGCATGAACATCCTCATGAGCCTGATGATGCTCTCGATGGTCTTTGTTATGATCACGATGTCTATGGCCTCCGCCAGGCGCGTGGCCGAGGTCCTGGACGAGCAGTCCGATCTGACCAACGGCGAGGACCCCATCATGGAAGTTAAGGACGGCTCCGTCAAGTTCGACCACGTCAGCTTTGCCTATAAAAAGGATGGAAAGAAGGCGCTGGAGGATATCAACCTCGATATCCAGTCCGGCCAGACCATCGGCATCATCGGCGGTACCGGCTCGGCCAAGTCCAGCCTTGTGCAGCTGCTGCCCCGTCTGTACGATGTGACCGAGGGCAGCGTGACCATCGGCGGCGTCGATGTGCGCCGCTACGATCTGGAGACGCTGCGCAACAACGTCGCCATGGTGCTGCAGAAGAACGAGCTGTTCAGCGGCACGATCGCCGAGAACCTGCGCTGGGGCAACCCCGACGCTACCGACGCCGAGATCGAAGATGCCTGCAAGCAGGCCTGCGCCGATGAATTTATCGAGCGCTTCCCCGATAAGTACCAGACCCACATTGAGCAGGGCGGCAACAACGTCTCCGGCGGCCAGAAGCAGCGCCTCTGCATTGCCCGTGCGCTGCTGAAAAAGCCCCGCATCCTGATTCTCGATGACTCGACCTCCGCCGTCGATACCGCCACGGACGCGAAGATCCGCCACTCCTTTGCCGAGAAGATCCCCGGCACGACGGTGTTTATCATCGCCCAGCGCATCTCCTCTGTCGAGAATGCGGACAAGGTGCTCGTGCTGGATAACGGCAGGGTCAGCGGCTTTGACACCCCCGCCAACCTGCTCAAAAACAACGCGATCTATCAGGATGTCTACAACAGCCAGACCAAAGGCTCCGGCGATTTTGATGAGAAGGGAGGGGAAGCCTGATGGCACAGCAAGCGAAAGTGGTAAAAGTCGGCCCCGGCGGACGCAATAACGGCCCCCGCCCCAAGGTCGAAAACCCCGGCAAGGTGTTCAAGCGTATCCTTGGGTATGTCATGAACCAGTACAAGGTGCAGGTCATCATCGTGCTCTGCTGCATTCTGCTGGCAGTGTTTGCCCAGCTGCAGGGCGTCATGTTTTCCCAGACGCTGATTGACGGTTACATTCTGCCGTTGCTGCGTTCGGGCGGCACGGACTTCAGCGGTCTGGCCGCCGCCATCCTGCGTGTGGCTTCGTTCTACTGTATCGGTATTGCTGCTATCTTTGTGCAGAACCGTTTGATGGCCCGCATCACACAGGGCACGCTGAAGAATCTGCGTGACGAGATGTTCACCCACATGCAGACGCTGCCCATCAAATATTTTGATACCCACGCCCACGGCGACATCATGTCGATCTACACCAACGACATCGACACCCTGCGCCAGATGATCAGCCAGAGCCTGCCCCAGCTGGTCAACACGATCGTCACGCTGGTCGGCGTGCTGGCATCGATGATTTACCTCAGTATCCCTCTGACGCTGCTGGCGCTGGCAATGGTCGGCGTTATGCTGCTGGTCACGAAGTATCTGACCGGAAACTCCGGCAAATACTTCCTCAGGCAGCAGCAGGAGCTGGGCAAGGTCAACGGCTACATTGAGGAGATGATGAACGGCCAGAAGGTCGTCAAGGTGTTCTGCCATGAGCAGATCGCCATCGACGAGTTCGACAAGCTCAATGATGAGTTGTTCCAAAGCGCCGACAAGGCCAACGCCTACTCTCTGGTGGCGATGCCGGTCAACGGCCAGCTGGGCAACCTGAGCTATGTCTTCTGCGCTATCATCGGTGGCGCGCTGGTTATCAGCGGCTTCGGCGGCAATCTGTCTCTGGGCGGGCTGGCCAGTTTCCTTGTGCTGAACCGCCAGTTCAACCAGCCCATCAGCCAGATCTCCATGCAGCTGAACTCGGTCGTCATGGCATTGGCCGGCGGTGCGCGTATCTTTGCCCTGCTGGACGAGAAGCCCGAGGTCAACGAGGGCGATGTGACGCTGGTCCACGCGAAATATCTGGCGGACGATTCCGTCACCGAGGCGGACGAGTCCACCGGTACCTGGGCGTGGAAGCATGTGGGTGCTGACGGAAAGCCCAGCTACACCGAGCTGAAGGGTGACATCGTCTTTAAGGATGTTGATTTCGGCTACGATGAGAAGAAGATCGTTCTGCACGACATCAACCTTTACGGCCGCCCGGGCCAGAAAATCGCCTTTGTCGGCTCCACCGGCGCAGGCAAGACGACCATCACCAACCTGATCAACCGCTTCTACGATATCCAGAAGGGCCAGATCTACTATGATGGTCTGGACATCAAGGCCATTGAGAAGGACGCGCTGCGCTCCTCGCTGGGCATCGTGCTGCAGGATACCCACCTGTTCACCGGCACGGTTATGGAGAATATCCGCTACGGCCGCCTGACCGCCACCGATGAGGAGTGCATGGCCGCTGCCAGACTGGCGAACGCCGATACCTTCATCAAGCATCTGCCCGAGGGCTACAACACGATGCTGACCGGTGACGGCACGAACCTGAGCCAGGGCCAGCGCCAGCTGCTGGCCATCGCCCGCGCCGCTGTTGCCGACCCGCCGGTGCTGATCCTCGATGAGGCAACCTCCTCCATCGACACTCGCACCGAGAAGCTCGTGCAGGACGGCATGGACGGCCTGATGTACGGCCGCACCACCTTTGTCATTGCCCACCGCCTGTCCACGGTGCGCAACTCCGACTGCATCATGGTTTTGGAGCAGGGCCGTATCATCGAGCGTGGCACCCATGATGAGCTGATCGCCCAGAAGGGGCGTTATTACCGGCTGTACACCGGCAATTTTGCCGAGAACAGCTGATACTGCAGCGGTCGAAAAAGGTCGCAAATCAGCCTGAAATCAATCAAAACTGCTGGGATAGCTTGTGCTGCCCCGGCAGTTTTTGTGCAAAATGCCGCAACAGCGCGAAAAAGTTGACGGACAGGAAAAAAGTGGTTATAATAGGATGCGTAGACACGCAAAATGCAGTGTCTTACGCTGCGGCCTGAGGGAAAAAACGGCCGCCCTGAAGGTAGTTTACTTTTTATGATAAACAGGAGGGTATTGCATTATGGCACCCAGAAAGAAGATCGCACAGACTGTACTTACCGAGGGTAAGTTCTACACCATCAGCGCCGCCAACGGCAAGGTTGTTGAGGTTGCTGATTATAACATTGACAACGGCGCAAAGATCCAGCTGATGGACAATGCCAACTTTGAGTGGCAGCAGTGGGGCTTTGTCGCAGCGGGCGACGGCGTCTACCGCATCCGGAACCGTTTCACCGGCAAGATGATGGATCTGGATATGGGCGGCGTCAGCGACGGCACCCGCGTCCACCAGTGGGAGGGCGCACAGGCCTCCAGCCAGCTGTGGGTCGTGGAGCCTACCAACGACGGCCGCGTCAAGATCAAGTCCAACCTGGCCGGCAAACTGCTGGATCCCGGCATGGCTACCGAGAACGGCACTGTGCTGCAGATCTGGGCCGATGTCAACGGTGATAACCAGTTCTGGACCATTGATGAGGTGACCCGCAAGCCCAAGACCAGCGTCAAGGCCACCACTGTCAAGGCCAAGGCCGCTGCTGAGAAGGCTGCTACCGAGGTCGTCAAGGCCGCAAAGCCCGCCGCCGAGAAGGCTGTCAAGGCTGCCAAGCCCGCTGTCGAAAAGACCGTTGAGGCCGCGAAGCCTGTTGTCGAGAAGGCTGTCAAGGCTGCTGAGCCTGTTGTTGAAAAGACGGTCGAGGCTGTGAAGCCTGCCGCCGAGAAGGCTGTTGAGGCCGCGAAGCCTGTCGTTGAGAAGGCTGTCAAGGCCGCCGAGCCTGTTGTCGAAAAGACGGTCGAGGCTGTGAAGCCTGCCGCTGAGAAGGCTGTTGAGGCCGTCAAGACTGCCGCTGCCAAGGCCAACACCCGCAAGGGCGGCAAGGGCAAGCGCCGCAAGTAATTTGCTTTGAACTTTTTCCCTGCAATTTTTGTGCTGTAACGAGAAAACCCCGCCCCGTCAGGATGCAGTTCCTGACGGGGCGGGGTTATTTTTTGTTTGTGGCTGAAAAGCCTTCCCCTACGGGGGAAGGTGGCCCGAAGGGCCGGATGAGGGGCGAGTGTGCCAGTATTGCCTGTGAACGAGCTGCGGCGGAAACGCTGCCCTCATCAGTCACCTGCGGTGACAGCTTCCCCCACGGGGGAAGCCTTCAGACTTACCCCAGCGCCGCGATGCTCTCCTTGAGCTTGGCCAGCTTATCCTGGGCGGCAGTCAGCTTGGCGCGGGTCTCCTCCACCAGCTTGGCGGGGGCCTTCTCAACAAACTTCGGGTTCTTGAGCTGATTCTCGAACATGGTCAGCTCCTTCTCGGCCTTCGCCATCTCCTTGTTCAGGCGGGCCAGCTCCTTCTCACGGTCGATCAGCTCCATCATCGGGATAAAGCCCTTGGCATCGGGGGTGGCTACATTGACCATGCCCTCGGTGCTGCCGGTGTACTTGCCGGTGACAGTCACATCGGTCGCAAAGGCGAAGCGGGCCAGATAGGCGCCGCCCTTCTCAAAGGCGGCCGGGCTGGCGGTCTCGATGATCATGCTCGTCTTTTTGGCCGGGTGAACATTCATCTCGGCGCGCATGGCGCGGACAGCCTTGATGTAGTCCATCAGCTTTTCAAAGTCAGCGCAATCCTCGGCCCAGATCTTCATGTTCTCATCACCGGGCCACTTCTCGGTCATGATGGTCTCGCCGCTGCCGGGCAGGGCCTGATAGAGCTCCTCGGTGATGAACGGCATGAAGGGGTGCAGCAGCTTGAGCGCCTTGTCCAGCACATAGACCAGCACCTTGCGGGCTGCATCGGCGGCGGCTGCGTCCTCGCCGTTCAGGCGGGTCTTGCAGATCTCGATATACCAGTCGCAGTAGACCTCCCAGATGAAGTTCTCGACCTTTTCGGCGGCCAGACCCAGCTCGTACTTGTCGAGATTGGCGGTGGCCTCGGCGGCGACCTTGGCCAGCTCGGACAGGATCCACTTGTCGCTCATGTCAAGCAGGCTTTCCTCGGGCAGACCCGGCTCAAAGTCCTCGGGCAGGTTCATCTGCACAAAGCGGGAGGCATTCCACAGCTTGTTGGCGAAGTTGCGGCAGGCCAGAACTTTTTCGTCGCTGTAGCGCATATCGTTGCCGGCGGTGGAGCCGATGATCAGCATCATGCGCAAAGCGTCCGCGCCGTACTGCTCAATGACCTCCAGCGGGTCAATGCCGTTGCCCAAGGATTTGGACATCTTGCGGCCCTGGCTGTCGCGGACGATGCCGTGGATCAGCACCGTGTCAAACGGTGCCTTGCCGGTGTAGGCGAGGCCGGAGAAGATCATGCGGGATACCCAGAAGCCGATGATGTCATAGCCGGTGACCAGCGTATTGGTGGGGTAGAAATACTTGTAATCCTCGGCGTTCTCATTGGGCCAGCCCAGCGTGGAGAAGGGCCACAGCGCACTGCTGAACCAAGTGTCCAGCGTGTCGGGGTCCTGGGTCAGCTTAGTGCTGCCGCACTTGGGGCAGCTGCAGGGAGCATTCTTGGAAACTACGGTCTCGCCGCAGTCATCGCAGTACCACGCGGGGATCTGGTGGCCCCACCACAGCTGGCGGCTGATGCACCAGTCACGGCCGCCCTTCATCCAGTTGATGTAGTTCTTGGTGAAGCGGTCAGGCACGAACTTGATCTCGCCCTTCTCAACGCTCTCGATGGCGGGCTTGGCCAGCGGCTCCATCTTGACGAACCACTGTTTGGAGACCATCGGCTCAATGACGGAGTGGCAGCGGTAGCAGGTGCCGACCTCATGGGTCAGGGGCTCGGTCTCCTTCAGCGCACCGCAGGCCTCCAGATCGGCCAGAATGGCCTTGCGGGCCTCCAGCGCGGTCATACCGGCGTATTTGCCGCAGTCCAGAACATCCGGCTCATCGGCAGCTGCGCGGCCGGCGGCCTTCTCGGCATCGACGGCGGCCTTGTCGGCGGCGCCGGTCATGTGGCCGTCATAGGTCAGCACGCGGATCATCGGCAGATCGTGGCGCTTGCCGACCTCGAAGTCGTTGGGATCGTGGGCGGGGGTGATCTTCACAACGCCGGTGCCCTTTTCCATGTCGGCGTGCTCATCGCAGACGATGGGGATCTCACGGCCCAGCAGGGGCAGCACGACATGGCAGCCGTGCAGGTGCTTGTAGCGCGGATCCTCCGCATTGATGGCAACGGCGGTATCGCCAAGCATCGTCTCGGGGCGGGTGGTGGCCAGCTCCAGCATCTCGCCGGTCTCCTTGACCGGGTAGAGCAGGTGCCAGAAGCTGCCGTCCTTGCTCTCATACTCGACCTCTGCGTCCGAGATGGAGGTGTTGCAGTGGGGGCACCAGTTGACCATGCGGTTGCCGCGGTAGATCAGCCCCTCGTTGTACAGGCGGACGAACACCTCCTTGACGGCGTCAGAGCAGCCCTCGTCCATCGTGAAGCGCTCACGCTGCCAGTCGCAGGAGCAGCCCAGCTTTTTCAGCTGGCTGACGATGCGGTTGCCGTAGGTGTTCTTCCAGTCCCACGCACGCTCCAAAAAGCCGTCACGGCCGACCATCTCCTTGGTCAGGCCCTCCTCGCGCATCTTGGCCACGACCTTGGCCTCGGTCGCAATGGAGGCATGGTCGGTGCCGGGCACCCACAGGGCGGCGTAGCCCTGCATCCGCTTGTAGCGGGTCAGAATGTCCTGCCAGGTTTCGTCCATAGCGTGGCCCATGTGCAGCTGGCCGGTGACGTTTGGCGGCGGCATTACGATGGTAAACGGCTTTTTGCTGCGGTCGACCTGAGTATGGAAATACCCCTTGTCGCACCAGTTCTGGTAGATGCGGTCCTCGGTGCCCTGCGGGGCATATTGTTTGGCGAGTTCTTTCGGCATGTGATAAAACCTCCTGATACATGTGCGGGGCGCTTTGCGCAAAAAGAAAAGCCGCCCCATGAGTTATCATGGGACGGCCTGAATCAATTCAAGTCGCGGTACCACCCAAGTTGCCTTGTAAAAAGGCCGCTTTGCGGCAGGCCGAACAGCCCGCCTGCCCGGATAACGGCGGCAAACCCGGATGCGGCTGGCAGGGAAAACGCCCCTCTCACTGCATCTGCTTGAAAGTGACAGCGCCCGCCGCGCTCTGCCGGGCTTGCATCAACCCCCGGCTTGCTGCAAAAGTACGATTCGGGCACACTCTTTCGCACTGCATTTGTATCTTATAATGTACCGCAGTGCGGGGAATTTGTCAAGGGCATCGCCGGATAATAAATGCGCTTACGCCCACTTTTCCCATACATCGGGGCAGTACCCCACGGTAGCCAACCTGCCGTTGCGCACAATGGGCTGGCGGAAGAGCTGCTGGTTCTCGAACAGCTTGTCGGCCTGCTGGCTCTCGTCGAGCCATTTCAAAAGCGCCAGCGTGTCCTTGTCCTTTGCGCTCTCATCGACAAGCTGCGCCCACCCGCCGACGGCGCGGCAGACATTGTCGAACTCGCCGCGGCTCATGCCTTTTTCCTTCATGTCGATCATCTGGAATTTGATGCCGCGCTCCTTGAACCAGCGCTGCGCCTTTTTGGTATCAAAGCTTTTGTTTGCGCCGAAAATCTGGATGTTCATGGCCATTCCCCCCGCAAAATACATTTTTTCATTAGAATACCACAAAAGCCGTACCTTGACAACCTACAAGGCCGGTCCTATAGTATGAGGGAAACTGCAGCAGGGCGCTTGCTCTTATGCGGGCTGCGTGCTATAATACAGGTTTATAGAGGAGTATCTATAAAGGAGTATTATGGAAAAAGAAAGAACCAGTCCGTGGCTGATCTTGTTCCGCGTGGTATTTACGGCGGCGCTGATCGCCTGCATTATGTTTATCTTTCGCAACTCACTGGAAAACGGTGCCCAGTCATCCGCACGCAGCCAAGCTGTCATGCAGCTGGTCAACAGTGCGCTGGCCAAGGTGCATCTCGGCCCATTGTCGGAGCATCTGATCCGTAAGCTCGCACACTTTTCGGAGTTTGCGCTGGAGGGCTTTCTGCTGATGCTCTGCATCCGCGTGTACACAAAGCATTTTGTGCGCCACATGAGCTGGCCGCTGCTGGGCGGCATGACAACGGCGCTGATGGATGAGACCATCCAGCTGCACAGCCCCAACCGCACCTCGTCGGTGGTGGATGTCTGGATCGATATGTCCGGCGTTGTGGCGGGACTGCTGTTTGCACTCATCATCCTGCTGATCGTGCGCGGCGTTACCGCATTCATCCGCGTCAAGCAGGAGAACCGCGCTCTGCGCGCCGAGAGCGCGGAACTGCGCCGCCGTGAGCATGAGCGGCTGGCCCGCCGCGCCGCCCACCGTGCCCACGAGGCACAGCTGAACCGCCCGGAACCCGATGATGACGAATACGATGAGGAGGACGAAGAATGACGACCCAACAGGCAATCGAGGCCCTGCACGCCCTGCCACGCATGGGGCAGGGGAAACCCGGCCTTGCCCGCATGCAAAATCTGATGGACCATCTGGGAAACCCCGAAAAGGAGCTGCAGTGCATCCACATTGCGGGCACGAACGGCAAGGGCAGCCTTGCGGCGATGACCTCTGCGATCCTGACGGCGGCAGGCTATAAGACCGGCCTGACCATCAGCCCCTATGTGGTGGACTTCCGCGAGCGGTTCCAGATCGATGGCGAGATGATCCCGCCCCGCACGCTGGCCAGCCTGACCCAGAAGGTCATGGACGCAGCGGATGCCATCGAGGCTGAGGGCGGCGAAAAGCCTGTCGAGTTCGAGGCCGTCACGGCGCTGGCACTGCTTTGGTTCGCACGCGAAAAGTGCGACCTTGTGGTGCTGGAGACCGGCCTTGGCGGGCGCTGCGACGCAACGAACATCGTGCCGCACAAGCTTGTGGCCGCCATCACGAAGATCGGCTACGACCACATGGAAGTTCTGGGAGATACCCTTGATAAAATTGCCGCCGAGAAGGCCGGTATTATAAAAGAAGGAACCGTCGTTGTCAACTACCCTGACCAGCCTGCCGAGGCGATGGGACCGATCCTGACCGCTGCGGCCGAAGCCCACACCAGCATCATCACGCCCGACAAGGATGATCTGACTCTGCTGCGCGGCAAGCGGCTGGAAAATCGCATCGACTACGGCGGTTATCGCGCAGCCCTCAGCCTGCCCGGCACGCATCAGGCTAACCACGCCGCCATGGCTGTCGAGATCGCGCTGGCTCTCTGGCGCGAGTTCGGCTATGATATTTCGGACGATGCCATTCTGCAGGGCCTTGCCGCTGCGCGGATGCCCGCCCGTATCGAGGTGCTGCGCCGCCATCCGCTTCTGCTGCTGGACGGCTGCCACAACCCGGACGGCGCCAAAATGCTGGCTGCGACCCTGACCCGCGCCGATTTTGAGGAAAATCTCGTCGGCGTGCTTGGCGTACTGGCCGACAAGGATTACAAGGAGATGCTCTCCGATCTGGCGCCCTGCTTTGCCAAGGTCTACACCGTCACCCCCAACTGCCCCCGCGCACTGAGCGCCGAGGACTTGCAGAAGGAAGCGCGTTTCCACATGGATGCCGAGGCTGCCGACAATGTGCCGGACGCCCTGCGCAAGGCCATTGACTATGCCGATGAGAACAATCTGGCCGGCGTTGTGGTCTGCGGCTCGCTTTATCTTGCGGCGGAGGCCCGCCCCTGGCTGCTTAAGGAAGCAGAAAAATAACAACCGCCCGCACAATTCCAACAAAATATGCACCCTGAAGCCTGTATCATAACGGTACAGGCTTTTCTTTATGCTGTAGGGGGAATTTTATCCATCCCGGCCCGCAACCACCAACCTGCTGCAACTCTATTACAAAAGGGGACAACCTTCCATGGCCAAAGTAACCTTCATCCCGGGCAGCGGCACCCTTGCCGCCTACCTCAGCGGCGAGATCGACCACCACGCCGCCCAATCGCTGCGGCGGGAGATCGATGCGCAGATAGATGACCGCCTTCCGGAATTGCTGACGCTGGATTTCTCGGGCGTCACCTTTATGGATTCCTCCGGTGTGGGGCTTATTCTGGGGCGCGGCCGCCATATCGGCGCGCTGGGCGGACGGCTGACCGTCCAGAATCCGCCCCGGGCGGTGCAGCGAATGCTCGATCTTGCTCACATAACCTACGCCTGAACGGAGGAAAAGACGATGAAGATGCTCAATCAGGTCAAGCTTACCTTCGCGGGGCGCTCTGTCAATGAGGGCTTTGCCCGCGCCGCGCTGGCGGCGTTTCTGGTCCAGCTGGACCCGACTGTGCCCCAGCTGGCGGATATAAAAACCGCAGTGTCGGAGGCCGTGACCAACTGTATCGTGCATGCCTATCCGGATCATATCGGCCCTGTGACAGTGACGGCAGCCATCTATGAGGGTGGAATCGTTCGTATTACGGTATCGGACCGTGGTGTCGGCATCCCGGATGTCGCCAAGGCAATGGAACCGATGTTCACAACGGGTGACGCCGAGGAACGAGCCGGGCTCGGCTTTGCTGTTATGCAGAGCTTTATGGATAAGGTCCGGGTTTCGTCTGCACCGGGGCGCGGAACCCGTGTGACCCTGACAAAGCGCCTGCAGGCCCGCACCTGACCCTCTACATATATAAAAGGAGGGGACAGCCATGCCTGCCGATATCCGACAGCTGCCGCGCGAAGAATTTATCGAAAAGAATCTGGGACTCGTACACGCCTGTGCCGGAAGGTTCAAGGGGCGGGGCATCGAATATGAGGAACTGTACGCTGCGGGCTGTCTGGGGCTGGTTAAGGCCTGCGATGGCTTTGACACCGGCCGCGGCGTCTGCTTTTCAACCTACGCCGTACCGGTCATTCTGGGCGAGATCAAAAAGCTGTTCCGGGACGGCGGCACAGTCAAGGTAAGCCGCTCACTCAAGGAGCTGTCGCTGAAGATCAATCAGGAGCGGGAGCGCTGTCTGAAGCGTACCGGGCAGGAGCCGGGCGTCACCGAACTGGCAGAAACACTGGGCACGACTCCGGAACAGATCGCCCTCGCCATCCGGGCGGCGCTGCCGGCCCTGAGCCTGACGCCGACAGATGATGAGGATGGCCTGAAGGAATTCGATGTACCTATCGACTCCCCGGAGGAGGCACTTTCCGACCGGATCGGCCTTGCGGAGGTGATGGACAGGCTCAGCGATGGAGACCGCCAGCTTATTCGGCTGCGCTTTTTTGCAGGCCGGACCCAAAGCGAAACGGCCCGCGTTCTAGGTACAACGCAGGTCCAAATATCCCGCCGCGAGCGCCGCATCCTGAAATGGATGCGCGAACAACTGCTGGAGGCACTGTGAAATACGACTGCAACCCAACCTGCCCCTCACGGTAACCATTCAAAAAGCGGCCCAACCGTAGGGGCGGCATACATGCCGCCCGCGCACCTTGCCTATACCACCAACCTAACCCACCGCCACCCTGTAGGGGCCGGGCATGCCCGGCCCGCAACCTATCCGATACCACAACTTGTGGCCAATGCACAGCAAATCCCCAACATGCACCTTGCCCAAAAATCCATCTCAAAATTTGTCAAAGAAACCGAAAAAAGGTGTTGACATCCGGGAGTGTGTATGATACTATAGTCAAGCTGTCCCGCGGCGGAAGCCGCGGCAAGCCCTTCCATCAACAGCTTGTGCGCGTTTTTTGAAGAAAACTTCTTCAAAAAACTTTCAGAAAACCTCTTGACAATCAAG
>ERZ1673752.305-NODE-305-length-88031-cov-13.408418_pt1 | contig 88031 bp, 84 predicted proteins | sample MGYA00580195_ERZ1673752 | MGnify/ENA primary metagenome ERZ1673752 (study PRJEB41218, sample SAMN15661744) | gut metagenome | host: Homo sapiens | place: Canada: London | collected 2015-08-20/2019-03-30 | study: EMG produced TPA metagenomics assembly of...
AATATCTTTTTTCACATCAGCAAGTGTCATTTCTGAAAGTTTTTCCTCCATTGCCCTCTGTACCTCTAACAGCCTCTTATCAAGAACATTATGAATATTCTTTCCTACCGGACATCTCTGATTGGGATTCTCATGAAAATGAAACAATTCTTCATCTGGTGCACATTCCACTGCTTTATACACATCAAGGAATGTAATCTGTTCCAATGGTCTGGTAATTGTCACACCGCCTGTCCCTCTTGCAACTTCAATAAGACCAGCAGCCTTTAATTGTTGCAATATTTTACGAACAATCACCGGATTAGTTCCAATGCTTGCTGCCATAAAATCACTAGTCATCTTCTGATCCGAAAATGTATCTATACAGGCAAACATATGGATTGCCATTGTAAATCTGCTTGAAATCTGCATTATAAACACCTCTCTTTGACAGTAATCATATCAAAAAACAGATGTAATTTCAATGGTTACATTGTTGTTGAAAACTTAATATAAATACAATCAATAGTCTGCTTTAGAAAAAACAGGAAGATACTTTACAAAATCTTCCTGTTTTCTTTTTGTTTTAGTAATATCCTCGTTCCTCACGCCACCATTCCATTTACCTTCCCTGGCTTTCTGCATCCTTCCTTCCATTGTCTGAACACGAATGTTCTCACGTTCAATCTCTGCCACTGCTGACAGAACAGATCTCATAAGCTTCCCGGCATCTTTAGATGAATCAATTCCGTCCTCTACACAAATTAAGTTAACTCCAAAGTCCTGCATCACCTGTAGTGTGGCAAGTACATCTGCCGCATTTCTTCCAAATCTGGAAAGTTTAAATACAAGAACATAAGATACTCCATCTTTTCCTGACTTAATATCCTCCATCATCTGATTAAATGAAACTCTTCCCTCTATTGATTTGCCGGATTTTCCTGCATCCTCATACTCACCGGCAATTTCATATTCATTATAGTCGCAGAACGCTTTCATTTTTGTTTTCTGTGCATCCAGAGAATAGCCATCTATCTGCATGGTTGTCGAGACACGGGTGTATAAATATACTTTGATTTTCTCTTTCTTCAATTTACATATCACCTCCAGGAAGTGCCGAAACTGCCGACAGATTGATACTGACTAATGTATCCATCTGCCTGATTGCCAAATTACTAAGCAATATAAGTCTTTCTGATTGAGATTTCCCCTGCTCAATTAAAATAACATCATTTTTTCAGCGAAATGATTCGCCGTAATCCCTTCCCCACTACCAAAATCAAGAATCTTCTTTCCTTCCATGTCTCCAAGTTGCTTCCATACAATTTTCTTAAATAGTCTCTCCCATGCGGAAACCATGCGGGAAAATCTGTAATATCATGCATCTTTCTCTATCCTTTTTCTCTTCATTTTACCAAAACTCCACAGAAGAACTGCTCCTGAAATGCAATCTGCGCATAAATTTCATTATCCGTAGGAATCTCTACATCTTCAAGAACTATGCCTTCATCATCACATGGAACTACAATCCATTTTGTTTCATTATCATCGTATCGATGATAAACAGCAATAACTTTACCCGTAAATTCCTGTTCAGCAGATTTTACCCCCAAAAGATAAATGTCCTGTTCCGCTCCATCTCCTCCTAATAATCCGGAAACATACCCATAATTGACCGGATAATACAAATCCTTATGGCGTGGATGGAAACTACCCATAGGGCGGTCAATTTTTCCTTTTACAACCTGACCAATAATACTCCTATATCTATCAGCAGGTATAGGATTTGCTTCAAATCCAAACAAATCTCCCATATTTAGGCAACAATCGCCTTTATCATACATTTCCTTAATCTCATCAATAGTAAGCCACTTTGTCTGTACAACTTCCTTGGTTGTTGCTCTTATTAAATCCGGTTCTTCAATTGTTTCAAAGTAAAAGGAATCTCTTATCCAATTATGACGCTTACCATCATAAGCAGTCGCAACCTTCGTAGCTAATATACAGGCATCCTGCGCTTTTAAGGAAATGCCTACTTCTTCATAAACTTCTCTAAGTGCAGCATCTAAGCTTGTGTCACCGGATATCGCATGTCCTGCCACAGTTTCCCATTTTAAAGGATCCGTGTCTTTGTCAGCTGAACGCTGCGATACCAAGTATTTTCCAGTCCTGGCATTCTTAATCCAGACCATGACCCACATGTGAAATTCATCTTCCTCCAGGGTTCCCTGTTCTCCTCGAAGGCAAGTTTTCCCAGTCCGTCTTCTATCTTTTGTGTATACATCCCATACTTCTCTCATACGTCACACCGCTCCCCATCTATCATTTATAATAGTTAAATCATCCTAAATGCTTTTAACGCCTTTACAATCGCATACTCTTTTTCCTTTGGACACTGTGGTTGTCTGGAATCCTCCGACTTAGGTAGATTAAAGTTCTCTCCAACTTCAATTCCACACTTTCTCTTCACCTGCGCAATATACAGATTAGATACCTTCATCCCATCATTATGCTCTGCCACATACTTCTTGATTTCCTCATAAGTCGCCTGTCTACGCTCCGCTTCGGTCCGCGCTGTGCAAAGGTCCCCTGGACCTTTAGCGCCTCTCCGCAGCTGTCAAATCCAGCTCATCCATATCTAGTTTCACATTCACATGATGTTTCGCTTCGTGGAGTTTGGACAAAAGGCATACCGTCTCAACGTGCATACCAAGTCAAATCATATCCCCACAAAATCACAGAAATATGGGCAATATTTCTGCAGTACGAATACCGCTCGTTCAACCCGTTTCCCACAAAATATAAATACCATTAATTTTACATCACCTTGATGCAAAATCTACGCTTCTCCTACCATACCTGCTTCCAATGCTTGATATTCCTGATTTAACTCCCTCAATAATTCTTCTTCACTTGGCAAGTATAATTTATATTTGGAAGCAAAAATTTGTGTTTCATTTTCTGGCAACGTATATTTGACCACAGATTCACTTTTGTCCGCACATAACACAATACCAATCGGTGGATTATCTCCCTCATTCATAAGCTCTCGTTCATAATAATGAACATACATCTGCATCTGGCCTAAATCCTGATGTGTTAAATCCCCAACTTTCAAATCAATTAAGACAAAACATTTTAAGATGTAATTATAAAATACAAGGTCAATTCTAAAATGACGTCCATCAAACGTTATTCTTTTCTGTCTTGCGACAAATGAAAATCCTCTGCCAAGTTCCAAAAGAAATTTTTGTAAATGTGTAATTAACGCTTGTTCTAAATCACTTTCATAAAAATCGTCATTAGAAGCCAGTCCAAGAAATTCCAACACATATGGGTCACGGATAATATCTTCTGGTTTTTTCGCCGGCTCCAGTGTCTGAATTTCCGCTGCAACTTGCTCTTTATTTTTACTGGACAATAGCCTTTCATAAAAGAAAGAATTTATCTGACGCTCAAGTTGTCTGGTACTCCATTGGGATTTTACAGCTTCCTGCATATAAAATTCTCGTGCATTTTCATTCTCCACTCGCATCAAGAGCCGATAATGCGTCTAACTTAATTCGCTACGCAGTGCGTAGCCATTTGGAAATGTCAAATAAAACTGCCGCATATTTTTCAAATTGGCAACGGTAAATCCTTTGCCAAAATCCTGCGTCATTTGCTTTGACAACTCTTTTAACAAACCTGTACCATACTCCGCCTTTTCATTGCCACCCTGTTCTTCAATGATTGATTTTCCTATATTCCAGTAGGCTTCAACCATTGCAAAATTGGCTGTTTGATAAACTTTATTTCTCGCCGAGATTAAAATTTTTTTGATTTCGTTATAAAAAGATGCATTCATCTTATCAACTCCATCCTTTCATTTACAGATTATTTATTAGCTCTCCTTTTTCAATTATCAACTAATATTTTACAACACTTTTGCAACAGCCATTTTCGTAAGAGTATCCGCTTTTTCTCGCCCTTCAGTATCACTTACTTCTGCCATTAATTCATTTGCCACCCGCTCTCTATCATACTTCAATCGTTCTAACATCGGCTTATGCTTTATTTCAAAACTCTTAAATATATCATCCCAAGTAAGTGCATATACTTCACAATTATCAACTTGGAATACTAACCCAACTTTTCCTTTATCTTCAAATGCTTTATATTGGCTTTTAACATAATCATCTACTTCTTTACATACGGCAATAAACTTCCATTTCCGTAATTCACTATTGAATTGAGGCTGTCTTCTAACGTAATCCATATAATCTTCTACTTGGCGTAATACTTTTTTCGTTAACAGAACTCTCGGTGCTTTCAATTCAACAACAATATTTTCTTCCAGCGTTGTTTCAAATGTTGTTTCGATATTTCGCGTATTACACAAAAAAATGTCCATACGTCGTTCATTTTCCGCATCTGAATTTAATTTTGCTGTAACATCCTCTTCTCCATACAAAATATTCCTATACTGCTCCAATGCCTTTTGCATTCTCTGATCAGCGCTTGCCAAATTGTACTGTTCACCAAAAAGCCAAAAATGTCGTTCTACAATCTTCTGCACATGATCACGTTCATTTGCAAACTTTGTCAAATCATACACAATACTTTTTAATAATTCTATTACTTTATACCTATCCTCAATAAACTTGATAGTATCAATGATATTCTCCAAGGATGTCTTTTTTAATATCATTGAAAAATCAGCTCTCTGCTGAGGTGATAATTCCACAACCTGCTCTATTATAGTTAAAACATTTTCCCTCTCCTCAGAACTCAAAAGCAAATTCAAAAACCCTAGCAACGATTTTTCTTGAATTTGTTTCAATTTATGAAAAATCAGTGGCTCCAATTTAAAAATTTCCTTTGTTACTCTTGTCAAATCATTCTTACGCATTTGTCCATATACATCATCTGAAAAATTGGGAAAAGTTTTTCTTTCGGTTATCATAGCTTCAACTGCTTCTTCTGCTTTATCCGATAAATATACGCTAATTTTTTTCTCAATAAGCTTTTGAATTTCTTTATGCAACTTTTTCAGAATCTTTTTCTCATCCTGAGACTCAAACAGGTTAATCTGCGTATCTTCATGATCATCTATAACATTTTCTTTATCATCAAAAAAATCTGATTTCACAAACACACTATGGTTAAAATTAATGGTATTATGATTAAAAGTCGTGGTTCGTTTTCCCTTCAATATGTTTTTTTCATCGAAATAATAACAACAGAATTTTTCAGAGATTGATTCCTGCCATACAATCAAATTAATCTCAAACCTATATCCATCAATTGTTACCATGACTTTTTCACTCAAATCAGTATTTATATATTTTTTATAATCAATCTTTTCTCCATTAACTATTATCTCAGCATCTTTATTTTTATATAGATACAAAAACCATGCGAAATCTTTGAGTAATGCCGACTCTATTACCTCAAAACTCATATTCTCCACAGTTAATGTATTTATATTGAAAAATCTCACTTCTGTTCCTGTTGCATTTTGCTCAGACAACTGCGGCTCTGAACAATCAATCACTTCTTTTTTATCACTTGACATAGCAATATCATATTCTTTATATACATCGTTATCTTTATAAACAGTATGCCACTCTGCATTATTAGAAAAAGCAATAAAAGAGAATCTACCTTTACCCTTATTTGCCTTAGACTTCATTTGTAATGACAGCAAATTCTTCTTTGATGCCAGAAAAGCACCAAAGGTCTCCCCCAATTCATCGTAATTTATTCCATCACCATTATCCTTTATAATTAATTCCTTAACTCCAAACGCTTCGTTAAGTGTATATTCTATACTAACTTTTTTAGCATTAGCTTCAAAACCATTCCAAATATATTCACTTATAGCAGCTTTGTAATCACTTGTGATTCCAGAAGAATCAATACTCTGATTTTTAACGCTTACAGGTATAATCATAATATTCGCCTCCCATATCATAAGTATACCATTATTTCTAATGGTACGCTCATGATTTTAGATAACCTCAAAATGCTTGAGGGCATCTTTAATTGCTTCCACTGCATTAGGAGCATCATACATCGGCAAGCCCAAATCTCTTTTTACCTCTGCGATATATGCGGTATGTACTTTGAAACCGTATTTAGCTTCTATGTACTCCTTTATCATTTTGTAGGTCACTCGCTCCTTGGGCTTGTATGTTTCAGCTCTTTTAGCAATATTATCAAGTGGAACTTTTCCCTCACCCTCGCCAAACTCAACTTTTACGTTGATATGTCCGTCTGGCTTTTTGTGGGAAAGCAGTACAACCGTCTCCACATGCACCGTCGAGCAAAATAAATCCACGCAGCTCACCCGCTCCACCCGGTATCCGCTCTCCTGCAGCACCACCAGATCTCTCGCCAGACTCGTCGGCTTACATGAGATATATACGATCTCCGGCACACCGTAGTCGATGATCTTCTTGAGTGCCTTCGGATGGATTCCGTCACGCGGCGGATCCAGTACAATATAATCCGGCTTTTCCTCGATCTCGTCGATGACCTTTAAGACATCTCCGGCAATGAAGTCACAGTTGGAAAGTCCGTTAAGTGCCGCATTTTCCCTTGCTGCCTCCACAGCCTCCTCGACGATCTCCACGCCGATCACATGACCTGCTACCGGGGCAATAATCTGGGCGATCGTTCCTGTTCCGCTGTACAGATCAAAGACCGTTTTTCCGGACAGAGCATTGTTCAGAGCGTTCGACGGAGTTTTTCCCGGATCTTCCGTCTGAGCCGCCTTGTCCGCGAAAGTATCCGCAGAAGTATCAGCAGGTGTATTTGCATTTGCCGCACCTGTCAGTACATAATCTCTGGCACGCTGATAGAGAACCTCGGCGCCCTTTGTATTCGTCTGGAAAAAGGAAAATGGTGTGATCCTGAACTGGAGCCCGAGAACGGTTTCCATGAACCAGTCTTTTCCGTAAATGATATGCGTTTCGTCACTTTTGACGACATCGCCGAGACTGTCATTGATGATATGGAGAAATCCGGTCAGGGTTCCTTCCAGAGACTGCTTCTGAAGAAGCTCTGAGAGTTTGTTCAGATGCTCCTCCATCACGACGTCCTCATACTGGGAGGAGGTGACGATGGCTACTAAAAGCTCTCCTGTTGATTCGGAGCGGCGCACAAGCAGATGGCGTAGAACACCCTCATGGCTGTTTTTGTGGTAATATGGAATCTGGTTGTCAGCACAGTAATCACGAACCGTATCCAGAATCAGCCGGAAGTCCGGATGCACGATGCGGCATCCATTGACATGAATGATATCGTAAAAGCTGCCCTTTTTGTGGAGACCAAGCGTTAATGGTCCGTCCTTCACCTCATCGCCAAAGGAAAATTCCATTTTATTGCGGTATTCCCACTGCTTCGGGCTGGATAAAATTCCATCAAAAACAAAATCAGATATTCCGTCACATACCGGATGCAGCAGATCAAGCACCTGATTTTTCTTTAATTCAAGCTGTTTGTCATATGGAATTGTCTGATAACTGCAACCACCACATGTCCCAAAATGCGGACACTCCGGTTTTGCCGTTTCAATCGCAGAGCGCTCTGTTACCTCCCGCAGGATTCCCTTTGCTTTTCCTTTTCTTGCTTTCTTGATCGATACACGCACCTTCTGCCCCGGGATCACGCCCTTTACCTCAACACGGTGAGTCTCGCACTCTCCTGCTTCATTTGTTTCTTCAATCAGCACAACTCCCTTATTGGGGAAGTCCACGTGCTCTACAATTCCTTCTACGATCTGTCCTTTTTTCATGTCACTCTCCATCACATTATTTTGTTTCAAAGTTACCTAATACTTTCAGATTGCTGGCACATTCATGCATGGTTGCCAGTGCATTTTCTACGGAGGATTCATTCAGATTTCCCTCGAGATCAACGAAGAAACGATATTCCCATTTCTTTCCGTGAAGTGGCCTTGATTCAATCTTCGTCAGGTTCATTTCATTGTAATAGAAATTGGCAAGCATGTTATAAAGTGCACCCGGCACATGCTTCACCTCGAAAGCAACACTGATCTTATTGGCATCTTTTAAGAATACCTTCTGGTTGGAGATAATGATAAACCGGGTAAAGTTCGTGCTCTGGTAATTGATACGTTCCTGTAAAACATCAAGTCCAAAGACCTCAGCCGCTCTGGTGCTTGCAATGGCGCCATGTGTCTTGTCCTTCTCCTCGGCAACCTTCTTTGCCGCACCTGCCGTGCTGGCATACTCGATCCCCTGAATATCATGCTCCTCCAAAAACGGAGCACACTGCAAAAGTCCCTGTGGGTGGGAATAGACTTCTTTAATATCCTCTGTCGCAGCCCCCTTCACGCCAAGCAGTGCCTGCTCCACTTTAACCACATGCTCTGCCACGATCGTAATATCATGCTCCACCAGCAGGTCATAAATATCCGTAATACTTCCGGTAGAGGTATTCTCAATCGGCACAACGCCGTATTTTGCCTCACCGTTTGCTACGGTTTCGATCACCTCCCGAAAGGTTGTCTTATTAAATGCCGTGATCTTATCGCCAAAATACTCAAGCATCGCCTGCTCGGAGAATGCACCTCTCTCCCCAAAGTATACGACGCGTGTATCCTCATTGACATCCAGATGATCTACCTGCTCAAACGGGATAGTTGCCGCGCCCGGTCCCAATGTCTGATACTGATATTTTCTGCTGATAGACATGATCTGGCGGAACAGATCTTCTACAGCTGTCTCATTAAATTCCGTGCTGGCATAGCTGCGCAGTGTTTCCAGCTTCTGCTGCTCTCTTTCCGGATCATAGACCTTTTTGCCGGTGCTTCTCTTGTAGGCAGCAACATCATTGGCCACCTCCATGCGCTCCTCAAACAGTCTGGTGATCTCCTTATCGATCCTGTCAATCTTTTCTCTGCTTTCTTTTAAATCTACAACCATGTTTTTATCCCCATATCCTTTTCATTCTGTAAACGATTCCTGTCTTTTTATGTTACCATATGCAGGTTCATCCCGCAAGATTTCTTCCCCGCAGAAGCTCTTCCCATATCTATTTGCGGGCAACACCTGTCACCGTCATATACCGTATCCTTTTCGATAAGAACATATATTTTACAGGAAAATATCATCGGTATACGCCATGATCCTCTTGCGAAGTCCCTCGTATTTCTTGCACATATTTAAAATATCATCCTTGGTATATGCAGCTGCCGCTTCGTTGGCATCCCTCAGGATCGATGCATCCTGATAAATATCAGCCAATGCAAAATTGAGCTCTCCACTCTGCCGGATTCCGAACAGATCTCCCGGACCACGCAGCTTCAGATCCTGCTCTGCCACATAGAAGCCGTCGTTGGACCCTCCGAGAATTCCCAGCCGCTCCATTGTTTCCTGCGAACTGTTGCCTGCCATGAATATACAATAGGACTGCGCACTTCCACGACCGACACGACCTCTGAGCTGATGAAGCTGTGCCAGGCCGAACCGCTCTGCATTCTCTACCATCATGACCGTGGCATTCGGAACGTTGATCCCGACCTCAATTACCGTTGTTGAAACAAGTACATCGATCTGACCATCCGCAAATCGCTCCATAATATCATTTTTGGCTCCGGCTTTCATTTTGCCGTGAAGACATTCCACACGGATGGACGGCGCCAGCGTTGCTTTCAGCGTATCCGTATAATCCGTGACATTTTCCGCTTCCATATTGTCACTTTCCTCGACCATCGGACAGATAATGTATACCTGATGCCCCTGCCGCACCTGCGCCTGAATAAATTCGTACGCCTTCGGACGGTACGCCGTCCCCACAACGCAGTTCTTGATCGGCAGACGGTCAGATGGCATCACATCGATGACGGAAATATCCAAATCCCCGTAAAGAATGATCGCCAAAGTTCTCGGAATCGGCGTTGCACTCATGACAAGCATATGCGGCTCCAGCCCCTTCTCCGAGAATGCCTCTCTCTGCCGGACGCCAAAACGATGCTGCTCATCCGTGACAACAAGTGCCAGATCCTTATAATGCACCTTGTCCTGGATCAGCGCATGCGTTCCGATGACAATATCTGACATTCCCATTTCAATTGCTTCATAAGTACGTCGTTTCTGTGCCGCTGTCATGGAGCCAACCAGCAGGTCCACGCGGACATGAAACGGCTCCAGATATTCCTGAAATGTCTTAAAATGCTGCTCGGCAAGCACCTCCGTCGGCACCATGATCGCACCCTGATGACCATTTTCCACGCAGGCAAGCAGTGCAAGCACTGCCACGATCGTCTTACCGGAACCGACATCTCCCTGCACCAGCCGGTTCATGACAATGCCGGATGCCAGATCCTTCCGGATATCCTCCCAGGCATGCTCCTGACCGTCCGTCAGTTTAAACGGCAGGCTTTCCGTAAGCTTTGCCGGCATGTCAAACTGCTCCATCACATAAGGAGATTCCTTCTGATGTTTTCCCTGCTTCATCTGATGAAGTGCCAGCGCAAAAAAGAAAAACTCCTCAAACACGATCCTTCGTCTTGCCTGAATATATTCCTCCTTGTCCTTCGGAAAATGAATTGCCTGAACCGCCTGCTTACGCAGAACAAGCCGGTACTTTTTGCGCATTTCAAGCGGGAGATAATCTCCGGTCAGATCTGTCTCCTTCAAGGCATTTGCCACCGCCTTGCTGACGGCATGATTGGTAAGCCCCGCCGTCAGCGGATAGACCGGCTGCAGCTTGGAAAGCAGCTTGTGATACTCCTCCTCACTCAAAAGCTTTGGCTGCTGCAGACGGTATCTGCCGTTCTTATTGATCACCCGTCCCCGCATGATATAACGCGTCCCCATATGGAGCGTACGCAAGATAAACGGCATATTAAACCAGGTCACTTCGATCTGACCGGTGCTGTCCTTTAAAAATGTACTGACAATCTTCAGATTGCGGGCATACTGCATCCGCGGCTTTGCGGCAAGTGTACCGCAGACCACCACGATATGTCCCTCCTGCACCTGATCGATCGGACGGATATTTTCTACAATCTCATATTCTCTGGGATAAAAGAAGAGAAGCTCTTCCACCGTACTGATGCCCAGTTTGGCAAAAAGCTTCTCGCTCTTCTCTCCGATCCCTTTAATCTCACGAATACTGTCGGATAACTGCATATAAATCCTCATTTCCGAGCAACTACTCTACTGATACAAAGTATGAATATACCGGCTGTCCACCATACTGAACCTCAACCTCCAGATCGTCATGATCCTTCAGGATCAGATCAGCAACAGCCTCTGCGTCCTTCTCCGTCACATCGGCTCCATAGTAAAGGCTGACTAACTCGCTCTCATCGTCCAGCATGCCCTTTACCAGCTCCAGTGTAACCTCCTGCAGCCCCTTTTCAACGGCAACGATCTTCTTATCTGCAATGCCCATATAATCGCCCTGCTTGATATCCTTGCCATCCATCTGCGTATCACGAACCGCATAAGTCACCTGACCGGACTTGACGTTCTTCATCTCCTCCGTCATCTGTGCCGTGTTCTCATCGACAGGCTGACCCGGCATGAAATTGATCATTGCCGCAATTCCCTGTGGAATATTGGTCGATGGGATCACGATGACCTCTTTGTCCTCTGTCAGATCTCTCGCCTGCTCTGCTGCCAGAATGATATTACCATTGTTCGGCAGAACATAGACATGATCTGCATCCACCTTCTCCACTGCCTGCAGAATATCATCCGTGCTCGGGTTCATGGTCTGACCGCCCTCGATCACTTCATCTGCACCGAGATCCTTAAAAATATCACTCAGACCTTCTCCCGCAGAAACAACAACAAAGCCGTCTGCCTTATGCTCCTTCGGCTCCTCAGCTTCTGCCTCCGCCTGCTGCTTTGCAACTGTCTCCGCATCGCGGATCAGCTTCTCCTGATGCTCCTCACGCATGTTGTCAATCTTCATGCTGGTCAGAGAACCAAATGTGAGTGCCTTCTCAAAGGCAAGACCCGGATGATTGGTATGAACATGAACCTTGACGATCTCGTCATCCGCAACAACGACAACGCAGTCACCGATATCCTGAAGATATGCCTTCAGCTCCTTCTCCACCTTATCCTGATCTCTCTCAAGCATTATGATAAATTCGGTACAATAACCAAACTTAATATCTGCCGCATCCTCAGAGGTTCCAGTCGTCACTGCCGGTGATGCCTTTGCATCCACACCCGTCAGATCAAGGTCTACTTCCTTGCCCTGCAGTGCTGCCAGTGCACCACGCACAAAGGTCATCAGTCCCTCTCCGCCGGAATCTACCACACCTGCCTGCTTCAGGACAGGGAGCATATCCGGTGTACGCTTTAATGTATCCTCCATATATGCGCTCACTTCCTCGGCAAAGGAAACCATATCATGGCTTTCTCCCTCCATCAGAAGCTCAACGGATCTCTCCGCACCCGCCTTGATCACGGTAAGGATCGTACCCTCCTTCGGCTTCATAACCGCCTTATAAGCAGTATCCGCTGCATGCTGGATACTGTTGCCAAGATCGGTCACCTCAAGATACTCCAGTCCCTTTAACTCCTTCGTGAAGCCACGGAAGATCTGGGACATGATAACGCCGGAGTTACCCCTCGCACCACGCAGGGAGCCGCTGGACATTGCCTTACACAGGCTGTCAACCGTAACGTCCTGCAGCTTATTGATCTCACGAACCGCCGCCATGATCGTCATGGTCATGTTTGTGCCCGTGTCACCGTCCGGTACCGGAAATACATTTAACTCATTAATGTAATCCTTTCTTGACTCCAGCGCCTTGGCACCTGCCAGAAAGCACTTTTTCATCATCAACGCATCTATTCTCTCAACACTCACTTTTTCTTCCTCCTAGAGATTATTTCCTTCTGACATAAAAGTCCGTATCAGTCATCGACTATTCTTACGCCCTCGACTGCAACACTGATACTATCAACTTCCATACCCGTATATGTCTCTACACGGCAGCGAACGTTTTCCAGAATATTCTGGGCAACTGCACGGATGCTCACGCCATACGCAACAATTACATGAAGCTCAATATGGATCTTGTTGTCAACCACCGTTACATTCACACCACGGCTGACATTCTCTCTTTTCAGAAGCTTCGTCACACCGTCCTTGACATTGACAGATGCCATACCGACAATACCGAAGCACTCTGTTGCTGCTGATCCGGCATACTTGGCAAGAACCTCACGGTCAATGACAATATCTCCCATCTCATTACTCATTTTACCCTTCATAGTCCATCCTCCATTCTTTATCAATTCTATCTGATCCGGTCATCTTTCGATGATTCCAGAAAAATGTTCAAATTCACAGCATAATAACATATTCTATAGTATACCCTATTCTTTTCAAAAAAGAAACCTTTTCTTGTGAGGATTCTTTCAAAATGGAGGTTCCCTGTGAAACGAATGCTAGGTTTTATCTTATTCTGGATCGCGATCGGCATGTTGCTCATGCTCTGGATCGGCAGCGGCTTTCTTGCGTTCTGCATTATCGTCCTCTGTCTGCTCCTTGGATATTATCTGTTCTGCGGATGTTAAAATGGGCAAAACCTTCGTTTTGCCCACTGAAATCCATTTCTCTGAAAGCTGCTTCCGAAAACCCTTACGCATCCTTCAAAAATGCCTTGTAACACTTATATGCCTCGTAAACATCCGCCTTGCTTGTCACCTCCCAAGGTGCATGCATGTTGAGAACCGCTACACCGCTGTCAATAACCTCCATGCCGTACAGGGAAAGAATATAAGCGATCGTACCTCCACCGCCGATATCTACCTTTCCAAGCTCAGCCATCTGGTAATTAACGCCATTGTCATCCATGATCCGGCGAAGCGCTGCCAGATATTCCGCATTAGCATCGTTGGAACCGGACTTACCACGGGAGCCGGTGAATTTACTGAATACAACGCCCCGTCCCATAAAGGAGGCACTTCTCTTCTCAAAAGCATCTGCAAACAGCGGGTCATACGCAGCGTTAACATCAGAAGAAAGCATACGGCTTGCTGCCATGCATCTTCTCAGCTTAAGATCACTGTAATCTCCCTGCAGATTTAACAGCTCTGCCACAACATTTTCAAAGAAATGAGACTGCATACCGGTTGCACCGACACTGCCGATCTCCTCCTTATCTACCAGAAGACAGCAGGCTGTCTTGTCTACATCCTTTGCCTCTAACATAGCTGCCAGAGAGGTATACGCACAAACTCTGTCATCCTGTCCGTAAGACATGATCATGCTGCGGTCAAAACCCATTTCTCTTGCTCTTCCTGCCGGAACAACCTCTAACTCAGCAGACATGAAGTCATCTTCCTCCATGCCGTAGTTTTCCTTTAAGATTGCAAGAACACCGGCCTTGACAGCATCCTTCTCCTCGTCCTTCAAAGGCATACTTCCGACAAGAATATCTAACTTCTCGCCCTCGATCACCTTTGCCGCCTTCTTCTCCATCTGTGCTCCTGCCAGATGGATCAGCAGATCGGTCACGCAAAATACCGGATCCTCCGTTTTCTCACCGATGCTCACATCCACTGAGGTTCCATCCTTCTTCACAATAACACCGTGAATTGCTAACGGCAGTGTCACCCACTGATATTTCTTGATACCGCCATAGTAATGAGTATCAAGATATGCCATATCCTCTGACTCATATAACGGATTCTGCTTTACATCCATACGAGGAGAATCAATATGTGCTCCCAGAATGTTCATGCCTTCCTCCAACGGTTTCTCACCGATCTGGAATAATGCGATCGTCTTATTCATATATGCCGCATATACTTTGTCGCCCTTTTGGAGCTTTTCCCCCTTCTTCAGAACCTCTTCCAGAGGCTGATAGCCATTCTGCTCAGCCTGACGGATCGTCTCCTTTACACATTCCCGCTCTGTCTTGCCGACAGAGAGAAATTCGATATAGTCCTGATTTAACTGCTCCAGTTCCTTTTTGTCTTTGTTTTCATAGGTTTTCCATGCGTTAATACGTTCCATGAAAGTCACCAGCCCTTCTATTTATTTTTACCGGAATGGTAATCTCTGTTTTCCAAACCGGCTGCTACCTTTGCAATCTGCTCTCTGATAAACTGCTCTATGCTTCCGGCACGGCTCTTCTTCTGCTCCACAAACCGGATTCTCCGCAGCAGACCCGCCAGAAGCGGTTCCAGCCTTGTATAGTAATCCTGATACCGCTCCATGGCAATATCATACATTTCCCATACACTCTTGTCAAAATGCTCCTTCGGATTCCATGGACTTGTCCACCTTCTACCCAAAGTATTCATGGCATCTCTCCGGTCCGGCATCCGGTCTGCCACCATCATATTGGCGATCACCGGTCTTCCGAGCACCACAGCCTCAAACCGGCGGACATGCTGCCGTTTCCTTCCGCTGTGATCATAAACATGACGGATCACACCACGCATACAGCGATAGGATGCCTTGATATTTTCATCGAATATCATCAGATGATAGATTCTCTGCAGTGTCCTGCTCATCAGACGTGCGATCACACTAAGCTCTGCCTCCGAAACACGGATCCGCTTCTCCGGATAATAACCCGACGGCATAATTCCCTTTTTTACCATCAGTATCTTCTGATCGATCACCGCCTCCAGCCGTTGATGCGCCGGAAACGATCTTGCTCCGGAGTCCTTTACGCCATCCCTGTAGCCGGATCTGGCATAAATATACGGATGAAGCTCTGTATCCAGCGTATAATGGGACACAAAGCCCAAAAAATAACTGATTCCGATCTCCAGTCCCTGCTTGTTGGAAAGCTTCAGAAGTTCATCCAGAAATACCTCAAAAAACCGGTTGATCTGCGAGGTATGAAGTCTGCTTCCCAGATCCACCTTACGATGCACCAGCTTCATAAACGGATTAAAGAAAAACAGATCCGGTCCCTGGCAGCCCAGCCGGAACACCTCCGGATGCTTTGCCACAACCTCGTTCAGCTTTCCCTTTGTCTCTTGCAGTGCTTCCTCTCCAAATATCTCATGTGCTGCAAATGCAGGCATATTCCCTCCATTCTGTCCGGCACAGCATACGCCGCCGGCTCCTTGTGCTTTTCGGTGATCCCGCGTATCTGTAAACGCCGGCATATACTCCACGCCACAGATATATCACCTTCTCCAATAACCCACAAATCCATTGTCTTACCCAATCCCAACTAATACAGCTCCCGCCGCAAATCCTTTACCTTCCCCAGTCCCCGGCTAAGACAACTCCCGCCGCGGCCAACACTGAAAGCAGAGTATGAAGAAGCTTTGCTTTCAGATATCCGTCTATCTTAATCCCGCTCCCCTGTAGCACACTGTATGTCTGCGCCACACTCGACAGACCTCCAAACGCCGCGATTCCGCAGGCGATGATCCATTTGACCGGTTCCGCCATCGGATATGCCTTCAGATACTCTCCTCCGGTAGTGATCTCGATCACGCCAAGACCGATCAGCTTTGCAAATTCATGGCAGGGCACGATCTTTTCCACAAACTCTGCCAGAATCGAAAACAATATTATATAACCGCCCACCTTCGTCACAGTAACGAAAGAATTAAGGATTGACTGATCCAGTGCATCTATCACCGACACACGATCCTCCCGATAACAGTATTTTACCACATTTTGCCTGTTTTGATAACCGGAAGACACCTTTTTCCGCAAAAAAAGAAATGCATTTAATATGGCAGTACCATACACAACAACCAGCACAACCCATGGCTTTGTAAGCCCCATACAGTACACACCGATATACTCCAGCAGAAACATCGGACTGGCATTATTGCAAAAACCGGTCACATATTGTGCCTCTTCATAAGAAATTTTCTCATCCTGAAGAAGATCCGCCGCCGTCTTTGCGCCCAGCGGATAGCCCGACAGAAATCCGACCGCCATGGCATAGCAGCCATTTTCCGACAGACCAAGCAGACGATGTAAAAACGGATAAAGAAGATGTCCGATTCCTCCTGCAGCTCCGGTCTTCATCATCGTCCCGGAGAATACCATAAACGGAAAAAGTGCCGGTAGCACCACCGTAAACCACAGCAGCAGTCCATCCTTCGATCCCTGATTGACCACTGCCGGGCAGAACAGAAGCACTGCCGACACCAAACATATACTGATCCAGATCAATTTCTTTTTCATCGGACTCGCTCCGGCATCTCAAACACATTTTCTGCATCTTATGCCACTGTTTCTCGCATTTATCCTATGAAGTTTTCCGGAAAATATTCCTATCATTCCTTAAAACAAGGTTTTATAATCCTCCACATTCAAAGTATCCTCCAAATGACCGTTAATCAGGATTCCTTTTCCTGCGCGAAGTGCCGATTTACCGGGTTTGATGGTAAGATTCCCACCTCCGTTAATGCAGATATAACCATCGCTGTATAACGCATCATCTGCCGTCAGTTCACCATTGCCGGCAGTCTGCGAGCTGTCCGCTGTGATACTGCCACTGTCAGGTGAAACGTAAAGGGTTGCTCCCGCTTTGACCGCCTTACAGCTTCCTGCCGCTGTCAGATCCTTTGCAGCCTTATTCTGTGCAGTTACTGTCATTTCATCAGGGTTCAGATACAACGTGCGGGAGGCGCTGACACCGTCTCCGTTCCGGGCGGTAAGCTGATATTTACCGCCGTCTATACTCATATTACCAAGTTCTGCCAATGCGGGATCTGCTTCAATATCCACCGCATCAAGTGTTGTCTTTAATGCATCCCCTGCCGCATCTATGGTCAGATCGGCATTTTTCACGAAAAGACCTGTTTTGCCGGAAATACCATTATTGCCGACAGATGCGTCCTCTGCATTTCCGGTTGTCACTTTAATCGTCGCATCCTGAAGCTTCAGGAAGTTCTTACACTGAATGCCATTGCCGTTCTCCGAGCTGATCTGCAGGCTGCCGGAGCCATTCAACGTCAGAGGTACATTTTTCTTACTCATGATACCTGCCGTGTGATCATCAAGATTTAAGTCTGCCGCTCCCCGATCCTCGATCACATTCTCTCCCAGCACGGTAATAATTGCTTTGGATATATCGGTATCTCCGTTTTTGATCGTGATGACACCATTATCCGTCTTTGACGGAGCGGATGCCAGACGAACCCCATCCAGAATCATATGCAGCTCCTGTGATGCTGCCGCAGCGGCATCTGCATCATAGGAAACTTCTATCGTTGCCGCAACCGCATCACCGGATGCTGATCCCTCCGAGCTGATCAGATAAGTTCCCGGTTTCGTGATCGACAGCTTGTTTTTCTTTGACAAGGAGGCAACAACATTGCCGTCACTGTCCTTAAATTCCTGTTTGGCTGCTGTCTTAGGAAGCGTGATTTGCACGGCATTGTCGATAGAAACGTTACTGTCACTCTCCTCAAATGTTCCCTTGTAAGCTATAACGTAACCATCTGCCGCATCTCCACAATATCCTTCCTCACCCGGCTGCAAAATATTGACCGGCTTCTCTGTCGGTTCGCTGCTGTGTGCAGGATTATCCGTCGCATCCGGTGTGTCAGAGGTCTCCGGAATATCTGTAACCACCGGCTCCTTGGAATCAATCGGCTCCGGCGTTGTGACCACCGGATCGGTTTCAACCGGAGGATTCGTTACAAACGGTGTTGTGGTCGCATCCGGTGTCACAGATACATCCGGTGTCTGTGAAACTGCCGGTTTGTCCGATGTTACCGGAGCTGTCGGTGTCGTTGCCGGTACTGTTGTCGGAAGCGGCGATACCACGATTGCTGTCGGTGCACTGACTGCTGTTCCGGTCGGTACATTCGTTGCCCCGGCTGCCTTGATCTGATAGCAGTAATCGCCTCTGTTTCTGTTCGTACCTGCTGTTTTATTAAGCTTTGCCGTTGTCATTTTCTGATTGGTGCGTACCGGATACACCTTCAGAGTTGTCGTTTTGGTAAAGGTAAACTTCTTAGAAGTGCCAGCTTTTACCTTTGTCTTTTGAGCAAATTTGTCAGAGGTCGTATAATAAACCTGATACCCTTTTTGTGCCTTTAACGTGGTTGTGACACTTTCCTGATATACGCCCGCTTTCTTTGACATGGTAAAGCCCTTTGACGGAACTACTTTGATCGTTACTTTGGCAGATTTCTTTCCACTGCTTACCTTCAGCTTTGTCGTTCCCTTTTTCTTTGCAAGGATCAGACCGCTTTTGTCAACGGATGCAATCTTTTTCTTAGAGGATGCAAAAGAAAGCTTCGCATTCTTCTGATTTGCTTTGACCAAAAAGCTGCTTCCCGCAGGCATGTACTTCACCGCCGGCATATTTTTGATCATTACTTTTCCTGCTGCTGATACATCCGGACATACACCGCTTGACAGAAGCAGTGCTCCCGTCAACAGCCATGCCGTCAGCTTACCTGTAGTCCGCCTGAACCCTGTTTTCGTTTGTTTCTTCATAATCTGTCATCCTTTCTCTTATTGTGTCTAACTCTTAGGAACTCTCTCCCCGCCGGCTCATGATTCTGCAAAAGACCACAGCAGCCGCTGTGCTGACTGTCGTAGCGATCAGTCCCGGCACCACAATGGCTGCGGGATTAACCGCACCATACTGCGCCCGGTAGGCGATCACACTCACCGGGATCACCTGCAGCGAGGAAATATTTAAAACCAGAAATGTACACATCTCATCACTGGCTCTTGTCAATGTAATCTTATCAGGATCAGCCTGCTCCCCGGTTTCCTGCCGCTTTCTTTCGGCAAGCCTCTGTCTTTCTAACGGGGCAAGCTCTGCCATCGCCTTTAAGCCCATGGGAGTTGCCGCCCAGCCAAGTCCCAGAATATTGGCAAGGATATTGGCAGTCAGATACTCATTCACGCGGTGTTCTTGGGGAATCCGTGGAAACAAAAAGCTTAGAACCGGACGCAGTCCTCTTGTCATACGATCCAGAAGTCCCGCCTGCCTTGCGACCTCGATCAGTCCTGTCCACATGGACATAATTCCAAGCATTGTCACCGCCATATTTACCGCCTCACCGGCACTGTCAATCGATGCATTGCTCACCGCCTCAACCTGACCGGTGACAATCCCTGCCCCCAGCCCTGCCAGTATCATAAATCCCCATAAATAATTAAGCATAGGTTACCTCCAGATCAATCTACCTGTAGGTAATCTATGCTTATGACATACGTTTTAGTATACCCAATCGCGCGGATTACTCCTCGGATTCATCTTCCGGAGCTTCCTCGCCACCCTCATTCTCGTCGTCTTCAAAATCCAGTGTTACGTATTTTCTGGATTCCTCATCAAGCTCATCGTCTTCGTCGTCAAAGTCGAAATCATCATACTCGTCATCCAGCTCTTCGTCCGGCTCACCGATCAGCTTCTTGGTCAGATAGTATGCACCTGCTGCCATCACGGCAATCGATGTGATACCCATAACACCCTTGAGTAATTTTTTCATGTCTAGCTACCTTCCTTTCCTCTACTTTAATACGTGGTCAGCTTTCTGGTGATATGGAACAGATATGGATCCAGTCCCTTCTCCATCGCCAGTGCTGCCTGAATATCATAATCTACAAACTCTCCGTTCGTATAACCTACGACACGGTTTGTCTTACCCTCACAGAGAAGCTCCACTGCCTTTGCACCCATTGCAGATGCATATACACGATCCTTACAGGTTGGATTACCGCCACGCTGGATATGACCCAGGACGGTTGCTCGTGTCTCAACACCTGTAGCTGCCTCAATGATCTTTGCCATCTCATAGGAATTGCCAACACCCTCGGCATTAACAATTACATGATTCTTCTTGCCAATCTTGTGGCGCTGCTGTATCTTCTCAATAATCTTCTGTATATTTCCATCATATTCCTCTGTCGTCAGAATATACTCTGCACCGCTGGCAATACCTGTCCACAGTGCGATGTGTCCTGCGGTACGTCCCATAACCTCCACAATACTGCAGCGTTCATGTGACTCTGAGGTATCACGGAGCTTGTCCATCGCCTCCATCGCAGTGTTGATCGCCGTATCAAAACCAATGGTATACTCGGTACATGCGATATCCAGATCGATCGTTCCCGGAACGCCGACGGTGTTGATGCCTAACTCAGCAAGCTTGCTGGCTCCCTGAAAGGATCCGTCTCCACCGATTACAACGATGCCGTCAATCCCGTGCTTGCGGCAGATCTCTGCTGCCTTCTCCTGATACTCCTTTTCACGGAACTCCTTACAGCGTGCGGTATAAAGAATCGTACCGCCAAGCTGAATGATATTGGATACGGACAGCGTATCCATCTCCACGATTTCCTCATCCAGAAGACCCGCATATCCTCTCTTGATTCCCATTACCTTTACGCCGTTTGCAATACCGGTACGCACAACTGCGCGAATGGCTGCATTCATTCCGGGCGCATCCCCACCACTTGTCAATACACCAATCGTCTTTACTGCACTACTCATCTTGTCCTCCGTTTCACATAACCGGAAATGCATCTCCAGAATAATATGATCTGCATTCCCTTTTATTTTATCTTTAACGAATCATTTCCAACCTATTCATCGTACCCTCTATTGTACGTCATTCTCGTTTTTTTTTCAAGCAGAAACCAATGATCCTACAACTTTGTACATTGTAATATGTATTTGCAACGAACAGATTGGAAGTTATGAGACAAGAAAAGATGCAAATGATGTAGGTGATTTTGTCTCTGACGTTCTAAACAAGTTGCTTAATTCTGGATGTATTAAAGATTACACGGTAACTGTTTGCGGTGACAACCCCCAGTAAATCACAAATCACACTGGATGGGATCACATACAACTTAATAACGCCCCCGCACGGCGACGGGGGTTGAAAGAAAAGCTAGGAGGTAGCTATTATGAATATCGAAACAAGATTTAATGCTTTATGCGTAGGAAAAAATGAAAGTACAACAAGTGACGGAAAGACAACATTTTATACCCTTGCACTTGTTCAAAATGGACAGGCTGGTAATATCGCATGTAGTCCGGATGTGTATAACACGGTGCTGGCATCCGGTCAGCCAATTGAATCATACGACTTCACGGGAATCTACCGTGATGGTCAGTATAAAAGGTTCAGAATAACCCACGCCGGCGAAGCTGGTTCACTCATTAGCGGCAAACCCCAAAGTACATCACTTGCCGGCAACCCAAAAGGCAGTAAATAAGCCGCTAATGTTTGAATAGATCCAAAGGGTTCAACCGCTGTCAACTGTAATCGTGATTTCCTATTATGGTTGACAGCGTCAGGAATCCTTATAATAGGCAGGCGTGTGAATGGGCATACTGCTCCATTCACGCCTTATCTATAAAGGGGGATATTATGAAAGTAGTAACAGGCTCGGCGATCTATTTAGCCGACTACGCAGATTATAACGTATTCTTTTATCATCAAAGTGTATCGTGCTTTCTTGGTATTCTGATCGGTGTAGTCTTAGGCTGTTTTTTCTGGGGGTTAGTGTATGATCGAATCAGTTAGTTATTTAGATGCTTGCAAGCCTTTCCTTATGGGAATCGGTGGAGGTTTTATACTTGCCACGATCCCGGCAATGGTAGGTTTTGTAATAAATAAGCTTTACAGAATAATGCAGAAGTAAAGCTGCAGAAAGAAAGGGGGTTATACATATGATGGTTGTATACGGAGCAGAAGGCGCAGCTTCAACCGTTGTTACCGCATTAACAGGTGCGTTGACAACAACCGCAAGCCAGTGTCAGGACGCAATTGCCGCAGTACTTCCGGTTGCACTTCCGGTCATGGGTGCGATCGTGGTAGTCGGTATTGGTATCAAGATCTTCAAGAAGGTAACAGGCAGATAGCCAGAAGCCGGAACGGATCAATTTCGCCAAGAAACAAGAGGGGTCTACCTACAGGTTCGGGGCGATCCCTCTTTTTTCATAGATAGAAAGGTTTGAAATATCATGAAAGACTATTATGTTTACTACTCCTGTTGTAGTGGTAGTTGTCCTTTAATTGTTGAAGAGAGGAAATACGGAATTATAACCTCATCCTGTGATGATTATTGCGGGAGTGGATTTCAGGGATGCCACAACTGCTACTTTGAAGGAAGTAAATACTGCAATGAATGTATATGGAAGGAGGAAGAGTGTGAGAAGTAAAAGAACGAAGCAGTTCATAGCGATCCTGTTGGCGGTGAGCATGATCACGCTTGCAACTGCAAAGCCGTATCGGGAAGCGAAAGCAACCGGATTGGGAGAAGCTGCTGCAGGTGCTGCCGGATTAGCTTCACTATCTCCGCAAGGAAGATTGTTGGTATTAGGAACAATCGTGGGACTGGGCGTTGCTATAACTGTCGCCCCTTCGCAATTTGAGGATGGAAAAAATGAAGAATTAAAGAAATTTTATGATGAAACCGGGGAGAAAATGAAGGATGATTTTGTTCGGTATTCAACACAGGCTTTGAATAATAATGTATCTGCTGCAGAGCAACAACGAGATAATGCTGCACATGCACGATCCGTTATAGAGGATTGGTTGGAATCTGCTGGGGGCGGCGTAATTGATACCACCAGTGAAGCATGGCGATGGTTTCAGGACTTTGTAAGTGATATAAGAAATGCGCTTGCCGGGAATGATGATAATGTAATGAATGGTGTAGCCGGATCCGTATTGGATGGAACATATAACATCGCAGAGTGGACAAAGATACAAGATGGTTATCCGATGGAAACATTAAATCACACTATTCAGATTAGGGGCTTGGATATGTCAAAATTGACAGCGGCAAGCTGTGTTTTAGCTTGTGAGGTGAACGAAAGTGCCGTCAATGTAACTGTAGCAAGGATAGCAGGTGATGGAAAACTGGCGGCGTATGGATGGCGAGAAGTCAAAAGGCTGGGAGCAGAATTCAGCATAGACGGTAGTAAATGGGGAACATGGGACGGTCTTACTTCATTTATATATAATAGTGATTATGTCAAGGCTATTCCTCTGCTTCCTGTGTTAGGTTCTGTATTTTCTCCATCTACTCCAGCCGGAACTACAGACGTGCCGGGTGTAGCAAATCCATCCGACTATGTTGCAGTTGGTTCAGATCTTCCGTTCAACAGACCGGAAGGGGCTTGGGATATCTGCGATCCAAACGGAAAACAAGGACAAGTATCTATTGGTGCAGACATACCGGGCAAGCTTGGTTATGATGATTGGTATGACCTTTTAGGCGGTGTAGCCACGGGAGATACCACATGGGAGGAAGTGGCTAATGCTTCAGATGTTATCACGATCGGTTCAGATCTGGCGAACGATTACAGCCCATCGAATGCCAAGGACTGGTCGGCATACCACGATGGCACTATAATTGGTTATGATGTAGATGCCGCCGGAAACGTTACAATAACATTTGAGGATGGAGCAGTTATATCTATACCGCAGGAATATGTGAGTGGCATGGAATGGGTAAATGAGCAGGATAAGGCGCAGGAATTGGACAAAGATACCGCTTTGCCAGTAAGCGGATCGTTGGCTTATCCGCTCCCTGCTATTCAGGATCCTGCTGTACCTGCCGATCCACAAGATCCCGGAGGCGGCTCGGGAGATATAAAAATAGACGATGATGCAAAGGATTATACGCTTGATTTCCGGAAGCTTTTCCCGTTTTGTATTCCTTTCGATATCTACAAAGCCGTGAAACTGCTGGATGCTACTCCGACCGCCCCGGTTGTTCATTATAAGTTTTATTATATGAAAAGCAAAAGCTATAATATTGATATAAATCTTAACAAGTTTAATTCTGTGGCGGCGATCCTGCGCCGGATGGAATGCTTATTGTTTATAATCGGCTTAGCAACTGCGACCAGACGGATCTATTTGAGGGGGTGATACTATGTTGGAGTGGTTTCTGGAAATCATTAAGAAGTTCGGTGCTATAATCTTATCCGTCTTGCCGACTTCTCCGTTTGATAAGTATTTAGACAGCTTAGGAAACTTAGATTATTTAGGCTATCTAAATTGGTTTATCCCGGTTGGTAGCTTCATTAAGATCCTGTTGACCTGGGTAACCGCTGTAGGTGTGTTTTACATTTACAGTATAATCATGCGCTGGGTTAAAATGATCGGTGATTGATTCTCATTATATGGCATGATATACTACTCCTATAAAAGGAGGTGGTATAAATGAGAAAGCTTTTATTAACAATGTGCATCGCTTTACTTATTTTATTTGTAATTCTTGTTTCCATTGGAGTTAGTTTAGAAAAAATCGGTATATTATATATTGCGTTGATAATTATGTTTTCTATCATGCTGTTATTTATGCCGAGAAACAAGCATACAAAATGAGGAGGGCAATTAAATGCACAACGATGATCTCCCATGGTGGGCTGCCCTGCTGATCATTTTAGCGGCACTGATCACGGCAAAATATTTATTTCATTTAGATGCCATGCCGTTATTTCACACATGGACAGGAAGAACAGGAGTGATAAATTGATTTATCTTTATTCCGGTACGCCCGGCTCGGGAAAAAGCCTGCATACAGCCGATAAGCTGTACTGGCGGCTTCGTGCCGGGAAACCTGTGATTGCAAATTTTACATTCAGGTTGCAGGACTGCGGAAAGAATCCGCATTATCTGTACATAAACAACATGGACCTGACGCCGGAAAGACTGATCAACTTCTCCCGGAATTGGTTCGCTTGCCATAAGTTCCATGAAGGAGCTATCACTCTTGTGATTGACGAATCACAGATTCTTTTTAATAGCCGGGATTGGAACGCAGCCGGGCGTGGTGACTGGCTTTCATTCTTTACACAACACCGCAAATATGGCTACGATGTTATCCTTGTGGCGCAGTTCGACAAGATGCTTGACCGCCAGATCCGGGCATTGATCGAATACGAATGTATACACCGGAAGGTGTCTAATTTCGGTATATGGGGCAAGATATTCTCTCTCTTCGCCGGAGGGAAGTTATTTGTGTGCGTCAAAGTTTGGTATCCCATGAAGGAAAAAGTGGGTAGCGAGTTCTTCCGGGCGAAAAAGAAATATTACCAGCTTTATGACAGCTATGCCGATTTCGGTGCCTGACAGCACCAGCCGGGCAATGTCTGTGTGGCGTGCGAGTGCCCGGAGCGGGACACACAGACATTGCCCGGCGTGTGTAGTGAGGTGATTGAAATTGACGATAGACGAAATATTTGCGGAGCTTTACGGAATCACTCCGGAGGGATATTACCGCCAGCAGCTCCGGAAAGGAGCTGACGCTACGGCCGCTCTTTTGGATATCAATCACAAGATCAATGATATCTGGGAATGTGAGAAAAACGGTGGTTTTTATCCGGTAAATGAATCTGATATTCCAGAGGGTTTTATATAATATATATAATAAATATAACTTACTTGACAGTAGCAACACGTTAGCGAATTTTCCAAAATGTTCCGTCAGGTCAGGAGGTTAAAATGGGAGCATATAACTACAAAATAAGCGAATACGCACACGGCACAAAGATCACAAATTATTCCAAACCGATCTACACGGATCAGAAAAAAGAAAAACGATCGCAATTAACCGATGCAGAACGAACGCCGGAAATGATAAAACACTCTTTGCAAACTTCTCTTAATCGTACTAAAAATACCATCTATGAATTATCGAAATCAAACGACTGGGAATACTTCATCACATTCACATTTGACCCAAAGAAATATGATTCTACCGACTATGATACTGTTACCGCCCTACTTAAGAGATTTATTGACCGCACACGCAAAACACGGGCGCAGGATCTTGTATATATGATCGTACCGGAGTTTCATTCAGACGGCAAAAAGTACCATTTCCATGGATTACTGGCAAACGCCGGCGAAATCAAAATGATTCCTTCCGGCAAGCTGGATCAGGACGGGAACGATATTTATAATGTGCCTGATTGGAAATATGGCTTTTCCACGGCTACGAAAATAAAAGACACCGTCAGGGCTTCGGCGTATATCACGAAATACATAACTAAAGAGTGCGTACAACATACGAAATATAAAAAACGGTATTACGCCAGCCGGAATATAAAACGCCCGGAAATCACTTATATCAATTCCTCTTCTACTCTGGAGCATGTGATTGGAACATATGCGCCGGATCATATTAAGTCTATTGAGATGGGTGGCGCACTGAACCGGGTGACATATATGGAAATTGACGATTGATTTAATAGATAAAGTTATTTTATAATACTCTCAATGATAAATACTTTGGGGGTATTTTTTATGGGTAAATATTTTACAGAACCGGAACGTTATCAATTGGAGATCATGCTGCAAGATAAGATTCCGGTCAAACAGATAGCGGAACGGCTTGGAAAATGTCTTTCAACAATTTACAATGAAATCAAACGGGGAACGGTCGAACAACTCACCTCGGAGCTTGTGCCTTATAAGGTATATAAGGCAGACTATGCACAACGGGATTTTCTTGAGAAGCAGACCGCAAAGGGTGCAGACTTTAAGATCGGGGATGACTTCGAGCTTGTCAATTTTATCGAGGATAAGATAAAAAATGAAAAGTGGTCGCCGGAAGCTGTGATCGGATATATTAACACTCATCCGGATCTTAATTTTAAAACCGAAATATGTTTTAAAACCTTATACAACTATATCCATGCCGGGCTGTTTCTGAATGTCAGGGAGTCAGATCTTAAGCACTACCGTAAGAAAAAGAAAAAAGAAGGTAAACCGGTTGCGATGCATAATCTTCATGGTGCATCTATAGCAGAACGCCCGGAAGAGATCCGAAGCCGGGACAGCTTCGGGCATTGGGAAATGGATACCGTGATAGGTCAACGTGATAAAAAAAATTGCTTGTTGGTTCTCTCTGAACGAAAGACCAGAACGGAGATCATCCGGAAAATCAAATCAAAATCTCAAGAAGCTGTAAAGGCTGCACTCGACCAGATTGAAAAGGACCTTGGTGCAGAGACATTTCGGGAACGTTTCAAAACGATAACAACAGATAACGGCGTAGAATTTTTAGACGCCGGCAAGATAGAAAACTCAATTTTTGAAGGTAAGCGCACAACAAGCTATTATTGTCACCCTTATTCAAGCTGGGAACGTGGAACAAATGAGAACATCAATAAAATGATACGCCGCTGGATACCGAAGGGTGCAGATATAACACTCTATACAGATCAGCAGATCGCATATATCGAGCATTGGATAAATGCTTTTCCCCGGAAAATCTTTGGATTCCGGTCAAGCCGGGACATGCTCCGAGCAGAGCTTCAGCAATAACTTAAAATAATAGAATAATAAAACAAGCCATAGGATACCTATGGCTCATTGTCGTGTTCTATTGTGTAACATTCACAAAGAACAATGGTTACTGAAGCAAAGTTTTTTGGTTATATTTAACAAAGATTTAGTTATTTTCTAATTTCCTCTTGCAATCTTCCGATCCTACAACTTTCTCTCCTTCAATGCACTTTCCACAAAATCTTCCAGTACATTTTCGCGGATGACCTGTCTTGCGTTGACATTGCGTCCCGGCGGAAGCTTCTTCATCTGCCTCTCCTCCTCCAGATAAACAATGATCTGATCCGTTCCGTCATATGGAGATAATTTCTCATATAGCTGTGGTTCCTTCTGTTCAAAATCTTCTTTATTTTTAAAACGAAGCCACAGCTCGCATGGAATCATGGAAAATGGAATGATATCCCTTGCAATGATCTTGCCGTCACGGTCGCCGCCCATGTCAGCGCGTCCTCTGATAAACACCTTGGTATCTTCCTGACACAGCTCCTTTTTCTTGCTGTAAATGTCAGGGAACATCAAAACCTCTACAGCACCGTACATATCCTCCAGCGTCAGATATGCCATCAGCTTATTGGTCTTTGTCGTCTTGACGGTTCTTGCCGTGATCATTCCACCGATCACAACATTTTGCTGATGTTCGATCCTCTCCGGCTCCTGACCGGTTTCCTCCTCGCTCTGCCGTACGAAATCCCTGGAGGTACAGGTGGAATTCTGCCGGATCAGAGAAACATATTCCTCAAGCGGATGACCGCTGATATAGATGCCAAGCACTTCCTTCTCATAAGCAAGAAGGTCTTCCTTTTCAAACTCCTCAAGATTCGGGTACGTCACCTCATTTGCATGCTCCAGATCTTCATCTCCCATATCAAACAAAGACAGCTGACCGGACATCGAATCCTTTTTCTCACGATTCACACTGCTTAACATGCTCTGGTAAACCTGAAGCTTCTGTCTCCGGTTGCCCTCCATGCCATCAAATGCACCTGCCTTAATAAAACTTTCCAGACTGCTCTTATTGACCTCCTTGCTGGTCAGACGCTTCATGAAATCCTGCATGGAGCTGAACGGACCACCACGCTCACGCTCCTGCACAATATTGTTGATCACGCCGGAGCCAATTCCCTTGATTGCCGAAAGCGCATAGCGTATTTTACCGTTGGATACAGAAAAATAACTGTAGCCTTCATTGACATCCGGCGGCAGGATCTCAATTTCCATCCGCCGGCACTCCATCACATACTCGACAATCTTTCCTGTATTTTCCTTAACGGAGGTCAGCAAAGATGCCATAAACTCTACCGGATGATAGCATTTCAACCATGCTGTCTGGAAAGTGACCATTCCATATGCAGCCGCATGGGATTTATTAAATGCGTATGCGGCAAAGCTGATCATTTCATCGTAGATCTTATTAGCAACTTCCTCCGGAATGCCATTGGCGATACATCCCTTTACGCCCTCTTCCTCATTACCGTACACAAAGTTCTGGCGTTCCGCCTCCATGACCGTTGCTTTCTTTTTGGACATGGCTCGACGCACCAGATCACTTCGTCCATAACTGTAGCCGGCGAGACTACGGACAATCTCCATAACCTGCTCCTGATAAACGATGCAGCCGTAGGTGGTTGCCAGGATCGGCTCAAGCTGCGGACAGTCATAATGAATGCTCTCCCGGTTGCTTCTTCCCTCCAGATACTGCGGAATAAAGTCCATCGGACCCGGACGGTACAGGGAGATACCGGCGACAATTTCCGCCATGCTTTCCGGCTGCAGCTCCTTCATGAACTGCTTCATCCCGGAGCTCTCAAGCTGGAAGATTCCCTCGGTGCGTCCGCTCGAGATCAGCTTCCATACATTCTCATCCTCCAGATCCAGATGCAGCATATCCTCATCGCTCATGCCACACATTCCGGCAGCATTCTGCACAACCGTCAGCGTACGAAGACCAAGGAAATCCATTTTCAGAAGACCAAGCTCCTCCAACGTTGTCATCGTGTACTGCGTTGTGACATTGCCCTCTGAGCCCTTGGATAACGGTACAAAATGATCCACCGGCTCCGGTGCGATCACAACACCTGCCGCATGGATCGAGGTATGCCTCGGAAGCCCCTCCAGCTTCTGGGCCATGTCGAGCAGATACTTTGTCTGCTCATCCGTCTCATAGAGCTGACGAAGATCCGGTATATTTGCAATTGCCTTAGCGATCGTAATATCCTTCTCCATCGGAATAGACTTGGCGATCGTATCCACATAGGAATACGGCATATCAAGAACCCTGCCGACATCACGGATCACTCCTCTTGCCGCCATCGTACCAAAGGTGACAATCTGCGCCACATGATCTCTGCCGTATTTGCGGGTTACATAATCGATGACCTCCTGCCGTCTCTCATAACAAAAATCCACGTCGATATCGGGCATGGTCACACGCTCCGGGTTTAAGAAACGCTCAAACAGGAGATCAAACGCCAGCGGATCGATATTCGTGATCTCCAGACTGTATGCCACAATACTTCCGGCAGCAGAGCCACGTCCCGGTCCTACCACGATTCCCTGCTCTCGCGAATAGTGGATGAAATCCCACACGATCAGGAAATAATCCACAAATCCCATATTCTTAATGGTATTTAACTCGTAATCCAATCTCTCCTGAATCTCCGGGGTCACATCCTCATAGCGCCGCTTGATTCCTTCATAACAAAGATGCTTCAAATACTCCCATGATGTGTATCCCTCCGGCACATCAAATTTCGGCAGCTTATATTTTCCAAATTCAATCTCTACATGACAGCGCCCGGCGATCTTTCCGGTATTCTCCACCGCCTGCAGCGCATATGGGAAAAGCGCCCTCATCTCCTCCTCGGATTTAAGGTAAAACTGACCACCCTCGTATCTCATACGATCCTCGTCCTGTACCTTATGCTGTGTCTGGATACAAAGCAAAATATCATGCGGCTCCGCATCCTCGGCACGGATATAATGCACATCGTTAGTCGCAACAAGCTCCAGCCCCGTCTCCTGACTCATGCGCAAAAGCCCCTGATTAACGATCTTCTGCGCATCAATACCATGATCCTGAAGCTCAAGATAGAAATGATCCGGTCCGAAGATCTCCGACAGACGCAGTGCTTCCTTCTTGGCTTCCTCATAAAAGCCCTGACGCAGATTCGACGCAACAACGCCCGCCAGACAGGCACTGAGCGCAATGATGCCCTCATGATATTTCTCGAGCACCTCCGCATCCACTCGCGGCTTATAATAAAACCCCTCCGTAAACCCGATAGAGACAATCTTCATCAGATTGGCATACCCAAGATCATTCTCTGCCAGAAGCACCAGATGGTTATATCGATCCTCCCCCCGGACATTCTCCCGATCAAAGCGCGACCCCGGTGCCACATAAACCTCACAGCCGATCACCGGATTGATTCCTTCCTTTTTCGCCGCCCGGTAGAAATCAATCACCCCATACATATTGCCATGGTCGGTAATGGCGATATTCTCCATGCCAAGTTCCTTCGCCCGGCTCATCAGCTCGCCGATCTTACAGGAGCCATCTAACAGAGAATACTCTGTATGCAGATGCAAGTGTGCAAATCCCATAATCCCAAATCCTTCCTTATAAAGCCAAAAAGCCGTCTGATACAAGATCAAACGGCTTACTATGTTCTACAATTATGCCTGTGATGTGCTCAGATACTTAACAATGTCGTCCATCGCATTCTGCTCGTCATCTCCATTGGCAGAAACAACAACTTCCTCACCTGCTGCGAGTCCGAGTGTCATCATTCCCATGATACTCTTGGCATTGACCTTCTTGTCCTCTACCTCAACATAAATGCTGCTGGAATACTGGCTTGCTACCTGAACAAGAACAGCAACCGGTCTTGCCTCCAGACCACTCTGAATCTGAATTTTAATTTTTTTTGTAATCATGGTTACATTTCCTCCTTTTTGAACAAGAACATTAATTTTGCTCCCTCAATTCATCTGCAATATTTCCCAATTTGCGCAGCCGGTGATTGACTCCCGATTTCCCGATCGGTGGCTGAAGCATCTCTCCCAGCTCCTGTAACGAAGCATCCGGATATTCCAGACGCAGCTCTGCCGTTTCCCGCAATCCCTTTGCAAGCTTTCGTAACCCCATATTACATTCTATATACCTGATATCCTCAATCTGCTTCGCCGCTGCAGCAACGGTTTTCCCAATATTCGCCGTCTCGCAGTTGACCTGACGATTCACAGAGTTGCGAACCTCCTTCACAATCCGTATATTTTCAAAGTCCATCAGCGCCACATGTGCCTCCACGACATTCAAAAAATCAACGATCTGTGATCCTTCCTTTATGTATACCACAAAATACCTTTTCCGTTTGACGATCTTGGCTTCCAATTCAAAAAACGCCAGAATCTCCTTAATAAAAGAAGCAAACCCCTCCGAGAGAACTGCAAACTCAAGATGGTATGCTTTCTCCGGATCCGACAATGAACCGGCAGACAGAAACGCCCCCCTCAAAAAGGCACGCTTACAACAGGCATTTTGAATGAGACGATGCTGCTGTCCCAGACAATCCCCTGTAACTACTCCCTGTTCATTCATCAATTTCAATGCTTTCAGTATAGATATAATCGCCTGCTGCCCGGTGACATCAATATAATACTCCCGAACCTCACCGTGAATATTATGGTTTCTGACACGAACATCAACCGGATTATGAAATACACTAACTAATAACATATAAGATTTTCGAGCGACTGTCAAGTTTTCTGTCCGTATTTCCAGATATTCGCCCCCATCATCTCGGCGGCGTATCCTTCCATTCAGATCAAACAGCGCTGCAAGCTCAGCAATCTGACAATGTCTTGCTGCCGAAAGCTGTTTTAAAAGCTCCTGCTTTACCTTGCCGGAAAATGACATATCCTTTCTCATTTCAGCAAACCCTTCTCACTTTCCCTGCTTCCTGTCCTTCTCGATATCACGGTGCTCCACCTTAATACTGTACGGAAGCTGCTTCATGTGCTTTGCCAATGCATTGACGATCGTCACGGAGCGGTGCTTTCCTCCGGTACAGCCAATGCTGATAACAAGCTGATTCTTGCCCTCGAGAATATAATTTGGGATCAAAAATTCCACCATCTCAAAAAGCTGCTTTTCAAAGGTAACCGCCTGTGGCGACGACATGACGTAATCATACACCGGACGGTCATTGCCTGTCTGTGGCTTAAGATCCGGTATATAATATGGATTCGGCAGGAATCGCACATCAAACACAAGATCGGAATCCTCCGGAATGCCATATTTGAAGCCAAACGACAGGATTGTCACAAAAAAGCTCTCGTATTCTTCCTTGCCAAGGAATATCTTATCAATCTCCTGCTTGAGATCGCGCACCAGCATATGACTGGTATCTAAAATATAATCCGCTCTCTTCTTGAGCGGCGCAAGCTCTTCTCTCTCCGCCTCGATCGCCTTGTCCACACGCCCCTGCAGTGCCAGCGGATGGTTACGTCTCGTCTCCTTATACCGCTTGATCAACACGGAGCTGTCTGCTTCCAGAAACAGGATTTCATAACGGATCCCTGCTATAAGCATCTCATCCAGTGTATCATCCAGCTCTGAAAGCCCCTGCTGATTACGGATATCAATACCGATCGCCACCTTGTCCAGACTGTTCTCCTCAAGCATCATTCCCGTCATACGCGGGATCAGACGAACCGGAAGATTGTCCACACAAAAGTACCCCATATCCTCTAACATTTTCATTACGGAATTTCTACCGGCACCGGACATTCCCGTCACTATCACAAATCGCATCGTTATCCTTCTCTTTCCCAATCTGTATCCGGTTCGCCGGCTCACACCTGTTCCGGTACAAATTTGATCGTATTATACTTATTCCACGGATTACTCTCCGCCTTTGACCCCTGCATCATATTATCCAAGTCTCTTTACTTCAAGCTCCAGTTCTACTCCAAACTGCTCATAGACGGCTTTCTGCACATGTTCGATCACCTGCATCGCGTCATGGCAGGTTCCCTTTCCGACATTCACCACAAAGCCGCTGTGCTTCTCGGAAACCATGACATCACCGCAACGGTAGCCTTTCAATCCGGCATCCTGGATCAGCTTTCCGGCAAAATAGCCCTCCGGTCTTTTAAATGTACTTCCCGCACTTCCGTACTCCAACGGCTGCTTTTCTCTTCGCTGTGCATTGAGTTCACGCATCTTCTCCTGAATCTGCTCTGTATCGCCATCCTTAAAAGCAAAATCGGCAGACAGCACGATCAGCTCCTGTTCCTGGATCACGCTATGGCGGTATGAAAGATCCAACTCCTGCGCAGAGAGTTCTCTGATCTGTCCTTCCATATCCATCACCCGGACAGACACGATCACGTCCTTGATCTCCCCTCCATAGGCACCTGCATTCATCGTTACTGCACCACCGAGCGTCCCGGGAATCCCACCTGCAAATTCAAATCCTGTCAACCCCTTTCCGGCCGCCTGCATCGCTGCTTTGGAAAGAAGTACGCCACTTCCGGCTTTCATGAGCGTCTTACCGTCCGATGTCTTTTCTTCTACAAAGGAAATTTCATCGAAGCCCCGCAGAGAGATCATAACACCACGGTAGCCCTCATCTGCCACCAGAAGATTACTGCCATTGCCAAGAATAAAAAACGGAGTATCCGTCCGCCGGCATGCACAGACAAGGCCGGCAAGTGTCTGCTCATCTCCGGTCTCCACATAATAGTCTGCCGGTCCGCCGATACGGAATGTTGTATGTGATGACATCGGCTCATCCCTGTGAACATGCTCTGCCCCGGCAATCTCCTGTAATTTTTCATATTGAATCATATTTTCATTCCTTCCATCCAGATCACTGCAAACAAAAAGCTTTTGACTTCCATATTATCATGCCGGAGTCAAAAAGCATTATACAATATCAAAACAACAAGTTCTTTACATTGAAAAAATCCTTGCTGCGAATACCCGCTGCAAGGATTCATAGCGTGCGCGAGAAGATTCGAACTCCCGGCCTTCTGATCCGTAGTCAGACGCTCTATCCAGCTGAGCTACGCGCACAAATTATCTCTCGTACTTCACATCTCTGTTCCGTACTTGAGATATTATATATTAGCTTTTCAAAAAATGCAAGCCCTTTTTTTAATTTTTTTTATTTATTTTTCTTACAGGCTTAAAACAAAAGGATTGCCACGTTACCAAGAACGAGTGTTGCCACGATGGAACACAGGATCAGCATACCGTTTTTCTTGCGGAGAACATACAGCAGGATCAGGTTCATCCCATAGATCAGCGCAGAGATACCGAGAGCGATCCATGCCGGGCAGCCAAGCTTTGCCCCGGTACTGATATTCTGTGAGAAAAGGGACAGCATAACTGTCAGCAGGGTACCTGCAATGATCGGACGGATCCAGCGGCTCAGCAGCCGGAATACGCTGAGCGATTCAAAGCATTCATAAATATGGGATACCAGACAGAATACTCCGCCGGACGCCATAACACTGCATGCAAATCCGGCCAGTGCCACAAGGCAGCCTGCCGGAATGCTTCCGCTGCTCATCTCAAAGCCCAGCAGATAACCAATGCCGGACAAGGTCTTACACAGAATAGATCCCGGAAGAAGATTGACTAACGGTACCAGATGACCATAAAAGTCAGCCTTCTCAACAATTCCGGAATTGACAAACATACCGTCCGCAACAGACAGATACGCATCACCGCCTCCAAAGGAAAGGATGGAGGAAAGAAAGCCCTGTCCCAGAAATTCCAGAACATGTCCGCCATATAACAGTGCCGGTACAGAAAGCACCGCAAAAAACAGGATCCATGCCATCTCCTCCTGAAGCATCCTTTTCGGAGAAATTTTCTTTTTCTGTCCATCATCCAAAATGCTGCGAACCAGTCCCCAGACTGCCAGAATCACCATCACTGCCCGAAGTCCGTTATAAATATAAGTCTCATACGGCAGATCAAAGCTTAGACATGCAATATATCCCAGGATCAGCACACCGGAAACTGTCAGATTCTTCCGGGTAAACTTGCAGTGTGTGTACAAAATACCAAACATCGACACGCCGAGCACCTGCAACGTTGACAGATGTACGATCGGCGTTCCTTCGAATCCCAGGATTCCATACACTGCTTTCCCGCAGGTCAGCAAAAATACGCCCACCAGGATTACAACCGCACGCTTCCAGCGCCCCTTACTCTCTGCCCGCGCCTCTGCCAAAGTCTTTCTGGAATATTCGGTAAGCAGACATGCAATAAATGCGGAGATACCTATCGAGAGGATCTCTATCTGTGTCAGTACACTTGAATGAAGACGTGACATTGCGACAAGCATTGCCACCGTGATCAGTGCTCCCGGAAATGCAAGCATCAGTGCAGATACTATCATTCCGCCGACACCATATGCCCGCTTGCCAAGTCCGGTGGAAATCTCCATCGGCAGCGCTCCGGGTGTGATGCTTGCCACTAATACATCCTTATTAAACTCTTCCTCCGTGACAAGCTTCCTCTCCTCAACCACTTCTTTTTCGATAACCGGAATCAGAGCACTTCCGCCGCCAAAACCGATAAATCCGATTTTTAAAAGCGCAAGCATCATACCAAATTCACTCTTAAAATCTTTTTTGTTTTTTTCAGTTTTCATGGTATCTCTTCCTCCGTTTCGTTTTGTATTCCATATAGGCTTTGTACCTTAAATATCTCTTGATAAGCTTACTTTGCGTCAAGCTCCAGCTTATTCTTCATGGAGTTGATAATGTAAAAGCCCTTTGCATTCAGACTGTCCTCACGGTTGTAAAGCATCGGGGTATCATCCATCTGACGAAAGACAGCTCCGGCTTCCTCCACGATACACTGCATCGCTGCCGTATCCCACTCCATCGTCGGATTAAAACGGTAATACACCTCCGCATCGCCTTTTGCCACAACACAGCCCTTTAAGGAGCTTCCCATCTTCACAAAATTACTGATCTGATACTTCTCCAAAAGCTGATCCATCTGCTCACAGCCATGGGAGCTGCTCATCACCATACGCAGCTCTTTCATATCCGTACAGTCGGATACCTGAAGCTTCTCCCCCTTTTTATCCTTCGTGTCAAGAAATGCGCCCTGACCCTGTGCCGCATAATATAGCTCACCTGTCACAGGTACATAGATCACACCCATAATGGAATGATGCCGGTAAGACAGTGCAATATTAACCGTAAACTGACCATTTCTCTTGATAAACTCCTTGGTTCCGTCCAATGGATCTACCACGAAGCAGTAATCGTTCTCCAGGCGGGACAGATCATCCTTCTCCTCCTCGGAAAGGATTGCATAGTCCGGAAATGCTTTCTTAAGCGCATCCACAATAATACGGTTTGATGCCTTGTCCGCTGCTGTAAGCGGCATATCTCCATCCTTATAAGTAATCTGCATATCCTCGGCATTCTCATAAACATCCATGATTGCATAACCTGCCTGTACCGCAGCTTCCTTTGCCACAGCAAGCTCTTTTTCCAAATCCATATATTTATCCTCCGTTTATATCATTTTCAATATGATTCATTATAAAATATATTATTTATCATATATATTCTTAACTACAAAGAGGTTTGGCTGCCGGAACAGCCAAACCCTCTTTTATCGTTTTCATACTAATCATACTACATTACTATGAATATTGCAACCTGTTTTTAATTTTTATCGTCGATCCATTAAAATCCCCCGGATTACAGATACTTCTTCAGCTCTTCCATCAGGTAATCTACAGATTCCTCAACCGTCATACCGGTTGTATCAATCGTGATCTCCGGATTCTCCGGTGCCTCATAAGGACTGGAAATACCTGAGAAGTTTGGAATCTCACCGCTGCGGGCTCTCTTATAAAGACCCTTGACATCTCTTCTCTCACACTCCTCAAGAGGTGTGCTGATGTAGATCTCGATGAAATTGTCATTACCGATGATATCTCTTGCACTGCGGCGGTCACTTGCAAATGGGGAAATAAAGGATGTCAGTGTGATCAATCCGGCATCATTCATCAGCTTGGCAACCTCAGCCACACGACGGATGTTCTCGATACGATCCTGCTCCTTGAAACCAAGGTTCTTGTTCAGTCCCATACGAACATTATCTCCATCCAGAAGCATTGTATGCTTGCCCTGTGCAAAGAGTCTCTTCTCTACCTCATTGATCAGAGTAGACTTTCCGGCTCCGGACAGACCTGTCATCCAGATTGTCTTCGGCTCCTGTCCCTTCTGCTGTGCACGAAGATCTCTTGTGATGTCCATATTATGCCATGTCAGGTTGTCATCACGGCGAAGCGGATGCTCAACGACACCACATGCAGATGTCATATTGGTGATACGATCGATCAGAACGAAACCGCCAAGTTCCTTATGATGCTTGAACTCATCGAATACGATCGTGTCAGAGCAGGCAATGTCACAGCAGGCAATCTCGTTCTTATAGAGCTTATCTGTCTGAACATGGGTACCTTCATTGACATCAACCTTATACTTGATATTCATAACAACAGCAGGCACCATCTTGGTTCCAAGCTTCAGGAAATAGTTCTTTCCTGCTACAAGCTTATTATCATCCATCCACAGAAGAGTGGATGTAAACATCTTATTGGTATGCAGATTCACATCCTTACAGAGCATACAGCCTCTGGATACATCGATTTCTGTATCAAGCTGGATCGTTACTGCCTGACCCTTGGAGGCATTGTCAACCTCCTTATTTGTATTAAGGATGCTCTTTACCTGAGCTGTCTCACCACTTGGCAGAGAGGTAATCTCATCTCCGACGTGAATCTCGCCAACCTCAACCTGTCCCTGAAAACCACGGAAAGTGCGGTCCGGACGGCTTACACGCTGTACCGGCATAACGAAACCTGTCTCGTCGGAGTGATCGGTAACATCGATCGTCTCCAGATAATTCTGAAGAGTACCACCCTTGTACCAAGGTGTCTTTGCAGACTCCGTCGTAATATTATCACCAACTGTTGCAGATACCGGAATAATATGCATTGTCTCGAAATCATACTCTCCGGTCATGATCTTGATCTGCTTTGCAATATTCTTAAACTCATTCTCATCGTAATCAATAAGATCCATCTTATTGACCGCATAAACAACATGCTTGATACCCATCAGTGCGCAGATACGTGTGTGGCGTCTTGTCTGAACCAGAACGCCCTTGGAAGCGTCCACAAGGATAACCGCCAGATCTGCGAAGGATGCACCAACCGCCATGTTACGGGTATACTCCTCATGACCCGGTGTATCTGCTACGATAAAGCTTCTCTTTTCTGTCGTAAAATAACGATATGCAACATCGATCGTGATTCCCTGCTCACGCTCTGCCATCAGTCCGTCAAGCAGTAAGGAGTAATCAATTGCACCACCGGTACTTCCCACTTTACTATCAAGCTCCAATGCCTTTTCCTGATCCGCGAAGATCAGCTTAGCATCATAAAGCATATGTCCGATCAGTGTGGACTTTCCGTCGTCTACACTACCACATGTAATAAATTTCAGTAAACTCTGCATCTTAGAAATACCCCTCTCTCTTTCTTCTTTCCATGCTGCCTGCCGCCTCATTATCAATAACACGGCTGGTTCTCTCGGAAGATACTGCACTCAATGTCTCCTCAATGATCTCATCCAGTGTCTCTGCATCAGATTCTACACCACCGGTCAGCGGATAACATCCTAATGTACGGAAACGAACCTTCTTCATAACCGGCTTCTCGCCTTCCTTCAGACGCATTCTGTCATCGTCCACCATAATGATGTTGCCATCACGATAAACAACCGGACGCTCCTTGGCAAAATAAAGGGATGGAATCTCGATATTCTCCTGACGGATATACTGCCAGATGTCCTTCTCTGTCCAGTTGGAAAGAGGAAATACTCGCACCTCTTCACCCTTGAACAGCTTTGTATTGTATAACTTCCACATCTCCGGACGCTGGTTCTTCGGATCCCATGCATGTGCGGAATTACGGAATGAGAAGATACGCTCCTTGGCACGGGATTTCTCTTCATCACGTCTGCCACCACCGAATGCTGCTGTAAATTCATACTTGTCCAGTGCCTGCTTCAGTGCCTGCGTCTTCATGATATCTGTATATGCAGAACCATGATCAAATGGATTAATTCCCTGCTTTACACCTTCCTGATTGGTATATACAATCATATCCAATCCATATTTCTTTGCCATTTTATCACGGAACTCGATCATTTCGTGGAATTTCCATGTGGTATCCACATGAAGAAATGGGAAAGGCGGCTTCTCCGGATAAAATGCCTTCAATGCAAGATGAAGCATTACCGAACTATCCTTTCCAATCGAATACAACATAACCGGCTTTTCACACTCAGCTACAACTTCACGCATAATGTAAATCGCCTCAGCCTCCAGCTCTTCCAAATGTGATAATTGATTCATTGTTTTCCTCCATATATTATTCTTGTTGTGATCTTTCCACTCTGATCTCATTTTTCAGATGGTAGATCTGATTATCAAATTCTACATATACCTGATATTCACCAAGCTCCAGCTGGTCTAACGCCATGCAGAAGCTTTCCTTGCGCGGTCTGGTCTCCAGCCCCTCAAAGCACTGAACATACGACTGCGTTTCGCCGATCAGATAAACATTCTGGACTGTTCCCGGACAAAAAGCAAACAAAAACAGCGTATCACTCACCCGGATATTCCCAAAATATCTCTTCTTGAGCTTCTCTGCAACAGCCTCCGGCGGGGTCTCCCCATTCACAGACTTATACAAAGCCGGCGGTGCAATGGTTCCCTTTACGGCATCCAGATCATGCTCCAGCGGCACAGAATAAGCCTCTATATCCGGCTTAAACTCCCATGCACTCCGGTAGCGCTTACACAGGCGCAGTCTGTTGATCATCCTTCCGGTCTGACCATCCAGTTCCTCGATACATGCCTTCAGATTGTCGGAACGTCTCATCAGCATTCCTGACAGAGATAATATTCTGTCACTCTCCTGCCGGTAAAAACATCCTGCATCCCTCTGGCTCTTCACCACAGCAATGCTACGTTCCTTCTGAAAACTCTTTCGGACCGGATCGATATTATAAAAGTCAATCCGTGAATCATCATCTGATTCCGCTCCCTCTGCGGGAACATTTCCCTTATTCTGTATACAGTACAGGCAGAGTTTTAAGCTTCCATCCTCCTGTACCTGAATATCCGGGCTTTCCGGCATATAGCCATCCATCTTCTCCCGATCCACAGACTTCAAAAGCTTGTCCGCAAGCACAGTGCCTCTCCAGATCGACTCCGGAGCCAGTGCCCAGTTGACGGACTGCTTCTCCCAGTCGATCGACAATACCGTATGATACCGTCTCATTGTTAAGATCAGCTGTCCCTGCACATACTGCATACCGCTCGCAACAATCCAGTTGCCCTCGATACGATACTTATCTCCCAGCAGATCCTGAAGCAGACACTTCTTTCGGATCTGTCCGGTATTCCTGTCCAGTTCGATAATGCAGTCATCGGCATAGCCTTCCTCTGACGCCGTCAGCAGGAACAGGGAATCCCCATTCTGCGCCGCATACCGTCCAACCGGATAATCCAGCACATAGGTCTGATACACTCTGCCCATGTAATCCATCTCATGATACCGGCAGGCTCTGATGCTTCCGTTCGCCGCCATACAGTTCACAGTGGCATCCACATAAAGAAATCTGCCGTTTTCTAATGGGATCATACCCGTCTGATCCGTCTTGATCTGCAGCGAATAGCGTACCTCTCCATTCTGGTCAAATACCACCGGTTTAAACCGGAATCCGTTTACAAGAATGAATGGAAAGCAGGAAGACTCTGAATGCTCTACCTTTGTCACGATATTCTGCTGTCCGAGCGGAATATCTCTTGTGTAAATCCTTAAATCTCTTCGCTGGTACACCTCTCCTGCACTGTCGATCAGTTCCAGGATCAGTTTATTGGTATATCCTTTATAAAGTCCCATGATCGGGACACGATGTCTCGTCGTCATGCGGGTCTCGCCAACAAAATCCGTCCCCTCCGTCTTGCCGAGGATCCGATAACGCACCCTGTATTCCTTCGGTGTATTGAACAGAAGCATGGCTGTCTGTACCGATGCACCATAGGGATTCGGGATCACAAGCAGGTGACGAAAACTGAAAATGCGGTCATCCAGAATCTGCTCAAATGCCATATCACGAACCTGACTCTGCCACGCTCTCGGCATCTCCTTTCGAAACGGAGTGTATATCCGCTTTTCACGGTCGATCTGAAATTTATTGCGGTAATTCAGATCCAGCTTTCTTAAATCTTCATCGCTGTAGGTTGTCTTTGTCGCATTTTTAATGTCAATGCGTCTTCCAAATATTCCCACTGATATTATCGTGCAATTGTGTCATTTTTATGAAAAGATCACTTCGGATCCTTCAAAACACACCGCACTCCTCCTTCCAAGTGATTATAACATATTCCCTCAGTAAAAAGCAAAAAATTAGTCATTTTCTGTTTAAAGTTTCATAGTCAGCTGGATTCTCTGTTTTTTCAGATCCACACTCATCACCTTGACATCAACAATATCTCCGACACTGACAACATCCAACGGGTGCTTCACAAAGCCTTTGTCCGACAACTGGGAAATATGAACAAGACCGTCCTGATGCACGCCGATATCCACAAAAGCACCGAAATCAATTACATTGCGCACGGTTCCTTTCAGGATCATCCCCTCCTTCAAATCCTTCATTTCAAGAACATCTGTGCGAAGGATCGGTTTTGGCATTTCATCACGCGGATCTCTTGCCGGTTTTTCCAATTCCTTCACAATATCCTCCAGCGTGATCTCGCCTATTCCAAGCTCCTGTGCCATTTTCTTTTTGTCATGGATACGACCGGCAATTCCCTTTACGCCGGCTTTCTTAATATTCTCTGCAGGCTTTTCCTCAGCAAACTCCGGCCGGCTCTCGCCAAACGCCTTTGCAAATGCGGCACCAAATGCAGAACCGGTATTACGGACAACAAATTCTTTCTTTTTCTTTGTTTTTGGAGCCACGCCACGCTTTCCTGTATTGGCTTTGGCGATCTCACCCTGCAGTTTTTTGACCTCTTCCATCGTCATATCTAACTTCTCCAGAAGCTGTCCTGCTGCCTGATAAGACTCCGGATGCACACTCGTTGCATCCAACGGATTGTCTCCATCCGGGATACGCATAAAGCCCGCACATTGTTCAAACGCCTTCGGACCAAGCTTTGCCACCTTAAGCAGCTGCTTCCGATTCGTAAAACGACCGTTTTCCTCGCGGTATGTGACAATATTTTTCGCAATCGTCTTGGAAATACCTGATATATATTCCAACAGGGAAGCGGATGCCGTGTTCAGATCTACTCCTACTTTATTCACACAATCCTCCACAACACCGGTAAGCGTCTCCGACAGCTTTTTCTGATTCATGTCATGCTGATACTGTCCTACACCGATCGACTGCGGATCGATCTTCACAAGCTCTGCCAGCGGATCCTGGATTCTTCTTGCAATGGATGTGGCGGATCGTTGTCCTACATCAAAGTTCGGGAACTCCTCCGTTGCCAGCTTACTTGCAGAATAAACCGATGCCCCCGCCTCATTGACGATCACATACTGTACCGGTTTCTTAATTTCCTTTAGCATCTCGGCAATGATCTGCTCGGATTCTCTGGATGCCGTTCCGTTTCCGACGGAGATCAGGGAAATATCATACTTGTCAATCAGCTTTTTGACAACCCGCTTCGCTTCATCGACCTTGTTCTGTGGTGCTGTCGGATAGATAACCGTAGTATCCAATACCTTTCCGGTCGGATCCACAACCGCCAGCTTACAGCCGGTACGAAATGCCGGATCCCATCCAAGCACTGTTTTGCCGGCGATCGGCGGAGCCATTAAAAGCTGCTCCAGATTTTTTCCAAAGACACGGATTGCTCCATCCTCAGCCTTCTCTGTCAGTTCATTGCGCACTTCTCTCTCGATTGCCGGTGCGATCAGGCGCTTGTAGCTGTCCTCCACCGCTTCCTCAAGTACTGCTTCGGTATTCGCATTGTCTCCGGCGATCACCTTCTTGTGAAGATACTGCAGAATCCGCTCTTCCGGCGCGATCAGCTTTACAACAAGGATTTTTTCTTTCTCGCCCCGGTTTAACGCAAGCACACGGTGTCCTGCGATCTTGCTGACCTGCTCCTGAAACTCATAATACATTTCATAAACAGACTGCTCTTTCTCATCCTTTGCGGTGGATGTGATCACACCTTCCTCCATGGTGAGCTTGCGGATATATATACGATAATCCGCCTCATCGGAAATCTGCTCCGCAATAATATCCCGCGCACCGTCAATAGCATCCTTTACACTATCAACGCCCTTCTCCTCCGAAAGATACATCTGTGCTTCCTCTTCCAGACTTTTCACTGTCTCCTGTGCCATAATGATCTGTGCAAGACCATCAAGCCCCTTCTCTTTGGCGATTGTTGCTCTCGTTCTTCTCTTCGGGCGGTACGGACGATACAGATCATCCACAACAACCTGTGTCTGTGCTTCCAGAATCTGTTTTTTCAACTCCTCTGTGAGCTTTCCCTGTTCCTCAATACTTGCCAGTACCTGCTGCTTCTTCTCCTCGAGATTGCGCAGATACGTCAGTCGATCGGAGAGATTTCGAAGCTGCTCATCATCCAGCGAACCGTGTGCCTCCTTACGGTAACGGGCAATAAACGGAATCGTATTGCCTTCATCGATCAATTTAATGACCGATTCAACCTGCCACTCCTTAATCTTTAATTCTTCTGCAATCTTTTTCTGAATATTCATTTTAATCTCCATGAAAGAAAGCGACTGATTCCAGTCGCTTTCCATACTCTCTATCCTGTTTTACGCGACAACATATGTAACGGTGCTAATTTCAGGGAAATCCCCTGTAGACACCGCAGATTGCTGCACTGTTATGCAGTCTCCAAATTCCTGCAGGCAGGTCTGTTATGCAAGACCGGTCTGATCAACACGGATCTTGTTAATGACACCCTCCAGCTGCTCTGCAGCCTTCTGGTACTCGCCCTCGCTCATCTCTTCCGTAACAAACGCAAACTCATCATCATATCCTGCATCAACCATCTTGACATTGCCAAACAGTTTCTTCACCTTGTCAGACTTCTGTGCTTTGATACCGCTGACACGGACAAAGAATACATTTCTTGCATCCTCTGCTGCCACCAGATCAAGCTTCTCTGCATCCCAAAGTGTAATGATATTGACACCTGCATGCTTTGCCGCATCCATGACATCAGAGACAACAGCACTTGCAGTTGCAAGCTTTCCTGCTCCCTGACCATAGAACATAACATCTCCGACCATATTTCCTTTTACAAGGATCGCATTAAATACGCCGTCTACGCTGTAAAGCGGATGCTCCGGATAAATAAGCTGTGGAGCAACCATTGCACTGACCTTATCGCCAACCTTCTTGCTGGAGCCAAAGATCTTTACCTTTGCTCCCATCTTCTTTGCATATGCGATATCACGGTCTGTGATCTTTGTGATACCCTCTGTATAAATATCCTCGAAATCGAGCTGCTTACCATATGCCAGAGAGGTAAGGATCGCAATCTTACGACATGCATCATATCCCTCCACATCAGCTGTCGGATCCTTCTCAGCATATCCCTTGTCCTGTGCATCCTTCAATACGGAATCAAAATCCGAGCCCTTCTCTGTCATCTCTGTCAGAATATAGTTCGTTGTTCCGTTTAAGATACCGGAGATCTCGAGGATCTCATCCGGTGCAAGGGATGTCTTTAATGGGCGGATGATCGGAATACCACCGCCTACACTTGCCTCAAAGAGGAAGTTGATGTTCTTTTCCTCTGCCAGCGCTAAAAGCTCCGGACCATATGCTGCCACCAGTGCTTTATTGGAGGTACATACGCTCTTGCCGTTCTCCAGACATTTTCTGACAAATTCATAGGCAGGGTGAACTCCTCCCATGGTTTCTACAACAATAGAAATCTCCGGGTCATTTGCAATGATCTCAAAATCATGTACCAGTACCTTTTCAACCGGGTCTCCCGGGAAGTCACGCAGATCCAATACATACTTTACTGAGACATCCTTGCCAACTCTCTTTGCAATGATGTCCTTATTCTTATCAAGGATCTCCACTACTCCAGAGCCTACTGTTCCATAACCTAATACTCCTACTTTTACCATGATCGTCCTCCATCCATTTGTCTTAGTGATTTGTTTTTGTGATCCATGCAAGATATGCATTGATAAACGGATCAATATTACCGTCCATCACACCCTGCACATTGGATATTTCTTCGTTCGTTCTGTGATCCTTTACCATTGTATATGGCTGCATTACATATGAGCGGATCTGGCTTCCCCAGCCGATCTCTTTTGACTCGCCGCGGATACCGTTTGCCTTTTCCTGCTGCTCCTGCTGCTTTAAGATAAACAGCTTTGCTTTCAGCATCTGCATTGCTTTATCCTTGTTCATATGCTGGGAGCGCTCATTCTGACACTGTACCACGATACCGGTCGGATAATGCGTGATACGGATTGCCGATGACGTCTTATTAATATGCTGTCCGCCGGCACCGCTGGAGCGGTATGTGTCGATACGGATATCATCGTCTGCGATCTCAATGTCAAGATCCTCCTCAATATCCGGCATAACATCGCAGGACACGAATGAAGTCTGACGCTTTCCTGCCGCATTAAACGGCGAGATACGGACCAATCTGTGAACGCCATGCTCCGATTTCAGATAACCGTAAGCATTCTCACCATTGATCTGCAAAGTAACAGACTTGTAACCTGCCTCGTCACCATCCAGAAAATCGAGCATCTCAACCTGAAAGCCTCTTTTCTCAGCCCATCGCTGATACATACGGCACAGCATGCTCGCCCAATCGCAGCTCTCGGTGCCGCCGGCACCTGCATGAAGCGTCAGGATGGCATTATCCTTGTCGTATTCTCCGCACAGAAGCGTCTCAATACGGATGGCTTCATATTCCTTGCAGAATTCATCATAGCTCTCCTGCACCTCCGGAACCATATCCGTATCGTTCTCTTCCTCTGCGATCTCAATAAGCATCAGCATGTCTTCCCTGTCTGCACAGAGCTTCTCGTAGCGCTCGATCACATCCTTCAGATGCTTACTTTCCTGTACTATCGCTGTAGACTTCTCGGGATTATCCCAAAATCCCGGTTCTTCCATTGTCTTATCCAGCTCTTCAACCCGGTCTTTTTTGTTAGCCAGGTCAAAGTGAATCCCCCATCTCTAACAATGGCTGGGCATAATTTGCCAGGGACTGTTTGATCGCATCAAACTCAACCATCTTATTCACCTCTTTCTTTCCCTTTAAAATATTATGATGTTGGAGGCAAAAGTCATTTGCCCCTGCATCATATTATCTCTCTATCCTTGTCGCTGTGTCATTAATATTTTCTGCCACAACACTGTTTATACTTCTTACCGCTTCCACACGGACACGGATCATTTGGCTGGATCTTCTTACTTGTTCTCTTCTTCGGAGCCTTCGCAACAGACTCATCCTTATTGGTTCCTGTCGCCTTGGCAACCTGTTCTCTCTCAACCTTCTGCTCAATCTTGATATGAGTCAGAACCTTGATCGTCTCCTCTGCAATAGAATCAATCATCGCATCGAACATATCAAAACCGGCAAACTTATACTCAACAACAGGATCTCTCTGTCCATATGCCTGGAGACCGATACCCTGACGAAGCTGATCCATATCATCAATATGATCCATCCACTTGCGGTCAATAACCTTTAACAGGATAACACGCTCTACCTCTCTGAACTGCTCCGGCTCAGGGAACTCAGCCTCCTTCGCCTCATATACCTTAACAGCCTCTTCCTGAAGCTGTTCGATCAGCTCAGCCTTTGTACCATGCTTCTTCTGCTCCTCTGTCAGCTCAATTCTCTTAAGCGGAACAACCGGCAGAAGCACATTATTCAGCTCATCGATATCCCAGCCCTCTGCACTCTGTTCTTCACCGATCACATGGCTGACAAGCTTCTCCACCTGCTCCTTTAACATGCTCAGGATCGTATCACGCATATTCTCGCCATCCAGAACCATACGGCGCTCCTTGTAGATGACTTCTCTCTGCTCATTATTGACCTGATCAAACTCTAACAGATTCTTACGAATACCGAAGTTGTTACCCTCGATCTTCTTCTGTGCGCTCTCGATCGCACTGGAAAGCATTTTATGTTCTACCTGCTCACCGTCCGGCATTGCATCAAACAGCCCCTTGATACGATCGGAACCGAACAGACGCATCAGATCATCCTCAAGAGAAATATAGAAACGGGACTCACCCGGATCTCCCTGACGACCTGCACGACCACGAAGCTGGTTATCAATACGGCGGGACTCATGACGCTCTGTACCGATGATCTTAAGACCACCGAGCTCCTTTACACCCTCGCCAAGCTTAATATCTGTACCACGACCTGCCATGTTTGTTGCGATCGTTACAGCGCCCATCTGTCCGGCATCGGCTATAATCTCCGCCTCGAGCTCATGGAACTTCGCATTTAATACCTTGTGCGGGATTCCCTTCTTCTGAAGCATCTGACTGAGCATCTCTGAGGTATCGATCGTGATCGTACCCACCAGAACAGGCTGTCCCTTCTCATGTGCCTGTACAATGTCAGCAACAACTGCATTAAATTTATCCTTCTTTGTCTTGTAAACCGCATCATCATAGTCAATACGTGCTATCGGAAGATTGGTTGGAACCTCAATAACATCCATACCGTAAATATCACGGAACTCCTTCTCCTCTGTCAATGCAGTACCGGTCATACCGGACTTCTTCTCATATTTATTAAAGAAGTTCTGGAATGTGATCGTAGCGAGCGTCTTACTTTCACGCTTCACCTTCACATGCTCCTTCGCCTCAATTGCCTGATGCAGACCATCAGAGAAACGACGTCCCGGCATAATACGTCCGGTAAACTCATCGACGATTAGTACCTCATCATCCTTTACTACATAGTCCTTATCTCTTGCCATCAGAGAATGTGCACGCAGTGCAAGGTTGATATTGTGCTGCAGCTCCAGATTGTCCGGATCTGCCAGGTTATCAACACCAAAGAAACGCTCCGCCTTGCGGACACCCTCTTCTGTGAGGTTCGCATTCTTCTCCTTCTCATCAACAACGTAATCACCGGTCTCCTGCTCATCCTCTGCCATCAGGATATCCATCTTGGAAAGCTCCTTGCGGGTACCTCTGGTCAGCTGCTTCACAAAAATATCACATGCTTCATAAAGCTTTGTGGACTTTCCGCTCTGTCCGGAAATGATCAACGGCGTACGAGCCTCATCGATCAATACGGAATCGACCTCATCGATAATCGCATAATGAAGCTCTCTCTGTACAAGATCCTTCTTATAAACAACCATGTTATCACGAAGATAATCAAAACCAAGCTCGTTGTTCGTCGCATATGTGATATCGCAGTTGTATGCGTCACGTCTCTCATCATTATCCATGGAGTTTAAGATCACACCGACCGTGAGACCAAGGAACTCATGTACCTTTCCCATCCACTCCGCATCACGCTTTGCGAGATAATCATTGACCGTGACAATATGAACACCCTTGCCCTCCAGTGCATTCAGATATGCCGGAAGCGTTGATACCAGTGTCTTACCTTCACCGGTACGCATCTCTGTGATACGCCCCTGATGGAGGATCACACCACCGATCAACTGTACACGATAATGTCTCATATTTAAAACACGCGTTGCAGCCTCTCTGACTGTCGCAAATGCCTCAACCAGAATGTCATCCAGTGTCTCGCCATTCGCCAGTCTCTCCTTAAACTCCGGAGTTTTTGCCTGCAGTTCTTCATCGCTCAGCGCCTCATATTCAGGAGCTAACGCTTCGATTTTATCTACAATCGGTGTAATTCGTTTCAGCTCGTGCTGGCTATGAGTGCCAAAAATCTTTGTAAATAAGCTCATATTATAACCTTACCTTTCCAATACCTGTTCCTGATCGCAGGAAAATATAATTTCAGATAATTCCGAAATTACACTCAAGTATAGCATTTTTCACATTTATAAGCAACTTTTATTTTACGACACGGCGCTGAAGCATTCTGCAGCCACAAAAAAACGGGTATCCTTTCCGGATACCCGTCTGTATATCATACACCCCACTGTATAATACCTTTCTTATATCACCATCGTCTAGAACTCCGGCTCGATCAGACCATATGTATTACCTTTTCTCTTATATACAACATTCACCTCGTCGGTAGAAGCATTGCGGAATACATAGAAACTGTGTCCGAGAAGCTCCATCTGCAGACATGCCTCCTCAGCCTCCATCGGCTTCATGGCAAATCTCTTGGAGCGGATGATCTTGATCTCCTCGTCATCCTCAATATCCTCTTCTACAAATGCCTTGCTCAGGCTGACTGCTGACTGCTGCTGATCGACAATCTTGTTCTTATATTTACGGAGCTGACGCTCAATAATCTCTTCTACAAGATCAATAGATACATACATATCATCGCTGACCTGCTCTGCTCTGACGATATTGCCTTTCATTGGGATGGTAATCTCTATCTTCTGTCTCTCCTTCTCTACACTCAGGGTCACATGAACTTCTGTCTCTGGTGTGAAATATCTCTCCAGCTTGCCGAGCTTGTCCTGAACGGCAGCCTTCAATCCTTCTGTTACGTCGATGTTCTTACCACTGATAATATACTGCATAAGTCCCCAACTCCTTTACTGTTTAGAATGGTTATATTATACTACACTACCCCGCAATTTGCAAGCAAAAATGAACAAATTGCACAAAAGCATATTCGAACTTCTCTCTCAATAACGTATCGCCGATGCCGATCATATTTCTTATGACGAACAATTTTGAATATGATTTTTGCCTTTTCAATATTTTAAAGCTCTGGAAGGCTGTGTTTGAAAATTGTCTTGTCGTTCTACGGTTTTCGAAAAATCTAAATGCTTTGCTGTTTCGATGTGTGATGAACGTGTCTTCCCGTACTCGCCTCAGGGTGGGATTCAGATGTTTCAAAGGGCACTTGCGCTCGCCGCTACTTGCACCTTGTTTTTTAAGGTGCTATGTAGTGCTGCGTAGCGCAGTGTAGCGGGAGCGTGCCCGCTGAAATAACTGAGCCCACCCAGGAGGCTCAGTCGTCCGGACACGTATTTCATCGAAACATTGCAAAGCAAAGATTTTTCAGAAAACCTAACGATCTGCGTCAATTTTCAAACACAGCCTTCCAGAGCAGTTAAACTTCAATGGCAAAAATCATAATGATATATCCTGATCATAAGAAATATGACCGGCACGTACATACTTTCCGGAAGAGAAGTTTGAATATTAAAGGGGATCATCGTTTAATTGTCACACAATTTGTCTGTCAAGATATTTTTCTGTTTTTTATATTTTTATCCTTTTTCACAAAACAAATTTTCTTGTTGACAACTATTTTTTTGTGTAAAAAATGGGTAAAAATTGTGGACAATGTGGATAACTTCGTGAATAACTCCATTTTTCCACATATTTTCCTTCCACAAAATGTGGATAACTATTCACATTTATCTCTTATCTTTGACATTTCTACTAATATAAACTCGTTTGTTTGTGCAATATGTACAATATATCCATTGTCAATCATTTTTTTCGAAAACAAATTGTCTTTTTTATCCACAAATTGTCTGACAATTCATTATTCTTATCCACATTAAGCTTCCCGCTCTCCTCATATATGCAGGGACAAAAGGGCAAAACCAGCGTTTTGCCCTCCAAGAATTGCTTCGCAATTCTCGTTGGCATTCCACCACGTTACGAGCATTTTCCTATACCGGAACAAAAAAGGATGCCGGAAAATCGTATCATTTCCGACACCCTCAGGAGTCTGTTTGTATTGAAGCTTAAATGAATTATTTTGCTGCAATTGCCTCGATCTCAATCAACACATCCTTCGGCAGGCGTGCTACCTCTACGCAGGAGCGTGCCGGATATGGCTCCGGGAAATATTTTCCGTATACTTCGTTGATCTTTCCGAAATCATCCATGTTCTTGATGAATACCACTGTTTTGATCACCTTGTCCATAGAGCTTCCTGCTGCCTCGACAAGATTTTTCAGATTGCCGATTGCCTGATCCGCCTGCTCTGCTGCTGTTGAACCAACAATCTCTCCGGTTGCAGGATTTACAGGGATCACTCCTGATGTGTACACAAGACCATTTACCTCGATTGCCTGTGAATATGGTCCGATTGCTGCCGGCGCCTTATCTGTACTGATTACGTTCTTCATCTTATCCTCCATTCCGCCCACAACCTTCTGTCGTCATGGGACCCCAAATTTCTTATCCATACGGATCTGTTCAGCCAACCCTGCCGGGTCGCTTCCGTTTCAAAGTATAACACGTTTCCATTTAGGATTCAAACCATACCTTACACATGGTCAAAAAAGTAAAAATAGAAGGATCGTAAAATAACCAAAAATCATTTCGACAGCTTACCTTCCAATATCTAAGCTGCCTTTTTGTTCTGATTTTATTATCTTCCTCTTTCCCATTTTTTCTTCTTATGGTATGATTATCAAGGTTATAAGGGAACTTTCCATTATCATTGTGAAAGTCCGGGTAAATCATCAAAAACGAAACGAGGATTATTATGTCTGAACAAATACAACTTGGAAAAACACAGGAACTGATCGTAGTGAAAACCACAGACTTCGGAGTCTATCTTAATACGCCGGGCGGTGAGGATACGGATAAGATTCTTCTGCCAAAGGCGCAGGTTCCAAAGGGAACCCAGCTTAAGGATGCTTTGACGGTATTTGTATACCGTGATTCTGAGGATCGACCGATCGCTACCATGGAGGAGCCGGAGCTTGAATTAGGAGGCGTTACCCGCCTAAAGGTAAAGGAAGTGACGAAGATCGGTGCTTTTCTGGAAATGGGACTTTCGAAGGATCTGCTGCTTCCATTCAAACAGCAGCTTTATAAGGTAGAGCCGGGAGATGCCGTACTGGTAACGATGTATCTTGATAAGAGTGAGAGACTCTGTGCTTCGATGCATGTTTACGACCGTCTGCGAAATGATTCCGACTATCAGAAGGATGATGAAGTATTTGGCCGTGTCTACGAGATCAGCGATAATTTCGGTGTCTTTGTCGCAGTAGATGATAAATACTCCGCTCTGATCCCGAAGAAGGAGGTCTTTGAGAAGTACCGCATTAACCAGCCGGTCTATGCGCGTGTCTCACAGGTTCTGGAGGACGGCAGATTGTCACTCAGTGTCAAGAAAAAGATTCCGGAGCAGATGGAAGAGGATGCCGAATGTATCCTGCATCGTCTGGAAGATGCCGATGGTTTTCTGCCATATCACGACAAGAGCGCGCCGGAGGAGATCAAAGTACATTTCCATATGAGTAAGAATGCGTTCAAGCGTGCGATCGGACGTCTGATGAAGGAGGGCTATATCACCATCGGTGATGACGGCATCCGCATGAAATAGTACAATTTTCCTATATCCTAAATAAGGACGAGCTTATGTCAGTCATATGCCCGTCCTTTTGTCATTTTATTCTATATAATTTTATTTAATAACATCCTATTCGGTAAAATTCTATTCGACAAAGCTTCCGAACTGACGGAAACGCTCGTACCTCTTCCGCGTAAGCTCATCCGGATCCATCGCAAGAAGTCCCGGAATTTCTTCAAGCAGCGTTTTTTGAAGTTCTGCTGTCACATCGGTCAGATGATTTTCAAGGCCATCCTCCGGCTCCGCAAACATTCTGTCCGCAACATGATTCTCTAACAGGTCTTTCGCTGTCATTTTCATTTTCTCTGCAGCCTCCGCGACTCTGGTCGGATCCTTCCACAAAATACTGGAAAATCCCTCCGGCGATAAGATGGAATATACAGCATGCTCTAACATCCACACCTGATCTGCCACGGCAAGTGCCAGCGCACCGCCACTGCCTCCTTCACCGATAAAGATGCTGATGATCGGCGTCTTTAAACGGGACATCTCCATAAGGTTTCTCGCAATTGCTTCTCCCTGTCCGCGCTCCTCTGCACCGACACCCGGAAATGCACCGGCTGTGTTGATAAACGTGATCACCGGGCGTTTAAACTTCTCCGCCTGTTTCATCAGACGAAGTGCCTTACGGTATCCCTCCGGATTTGGCTGTCCGAAATTGCAGTTGACATTTTCCTCTAAGGTATGTCCCTTCTGGATTCCGATGACGGTAAACGGTTGCCCCTTCAGACTGGCGATTCCACCAATCACTGCACCATCATCTCCAAATAAACGATCTCCGTGAAACTCCATGAAATCATCAAAAATCTCTTCGATAAATTGCTTCGTGCTTGGCCGGTCGATCTGGCGGGCAATGGTCACGGATCTCATACTCTCATTCATTTCCATTCCCTCGCTTTCCCGTCTGATGAAGTTTCAAAATCTTTCCAAGCTCGCCGCGAAGCTCCTCACGGTGAACAATTCTGTCTACAAAACCATGATCCTGCTGAAATTCTGCTCTCTGAAATCCCTCCGGCAGCTTCTGGTGGATCGTTCCCTGGATCACACGCTGACCGGCAAAACCGATCAGTGCTTTAGGCTCTGACAAAATAATATCGCCTAACATCGCAAAGCTTGCTGTAACACCACCCGTTGTCGGATCCGTCAATACGGTGATATATAACAGCCCTGCTGCATCGTGGCGTCCCAGTGCCTCGGACACCTTCGCCATCTGCATCAGCGAAATGATTCCCTCCTGCATTCTGGCTCCACCGGATGTGGTGAAGATAATGACCGGAAGCTTTTCTCCGGTCGCATACTCCACTGCTCTGGTGATCTTCTCACCAACAACGGAACCCATGCTTCCCATCATAAAATGACTGTCCATAATAGCAATTACCGCATCGTTGCCTTCAATCTGGCAACGACCGGTAACAACGGCCTCCCGAAGTCCGGTTTTGTCCTGTGCCTTTCCTACGATCCGATCATAATCCGGATACTCCATCGGATTCTCCGGGATCATATCCGCATCGAACTCCTGAAAGGAACCTTCATCACAGGTAACCGCAATACGCTCTGCCGGTGTCATACGAAAATGTGCACCACAGCTCGGGCAAAGCTTATACTCCGTGATCTCCTTCTTGTAAATGATCATCTTACAGGTATTACACTTGATCCACATACCATTTGGTATCGACGGCCCCTGTTCTTTTTTCTTTTTATCTGATTTTTTCCTGTCTGTCTGTGGTTCCAGAGAAAAATATTTTTTCCTTTTGCTGAATAAATTCACAAGATCCATCCTTTCTGTCTGTCCCATTTTATGTACAGATGAAATGTCATGCTTTCATAATATAAGCAGAACTTCTTGGATTCAGTTCAAATCCTACGAAAATTATTTCAAAATCTTCTCCTCGATAAATGAGGTATCAAACTCCCCGGCAATATAATCGGGATGGCTCAGTATCATCCCCTGAAAATCAATGTTTGTATCTATGCCATCAATAACAAATTCATAGAGAGCTCTGCGCATTTTGGCAATTGCCTCCTCGCGGTCCCTGCCGTGCACGATCACCTTTGCGATCATAGAATCATAGTATGGCGGGATCACATAATCCTGAAATACTGCCGCATCCACACGAAGTCCAAGACCTCCTGCCGGCAGCAACAAGGATCGGATCTTACCCGGGCATGGTGCAAAGTTTCTGTCCGGATTCTCTGCATTGATACGGCACTCGATCGCATGTCCACTGATATGAATATCATCCTGCGTCATAGAAAGCGACTCACCGGCAGCGATCCGGATCTGTTCCTTGATAATATCAACGCCCGTTACCATCTCCGTAACCGGATGCTCCACCTGCACTCTTGTGTTCATTTCCATGAAATAAAATTCCCCGGATCTGTCATAAAGAAACTCGATCGTGCCTGCACTCTGATAACCGGCAGCCTTTGCTGCTCGGACTGCAGCCGCACACATTTCCTCGCGTTTCTCCTGTGTCAGTGCCGGAGACGGTGACTCCTCCAGAACCTTCTGATTCTTTCTCTGCAGAGAACAGTCTCTCTCTCCCAAATGAACCACATTGCCCTGCTGATCTCCTAACACCTGCACCTCAATATGTCTGGCATTCTCGATAAGCTTCTCCATATAGACAGCATCATCGCCGAAGCCCGCCATTGCTTCTGATTTGGCAGATTCATATGCATTCTCCAGCTCATCACGGCTGCGCACAATACGAATGCCCTTTCCGCCGCCACCGGCTGATGCTTTGACCATCACCGGATAACCAAGCCGGTCTGCCACCTCATATGCTTTATCAAGACTCTCAATAACGCCGTCGCTGCCCGGTATTACCGGAACTCCGGCCTTGATCATCATTTCTCTTGCGTTTGCTTTGTTGCCCATTGCATCGATCACGGACGGACTTGGTCCAATGAATTTGATGTTGCATACCTCACACATTGATGCAAATGTACTGTTCTCGGACAGAAAACCAAAGCCCGGATGAATTGCCTGAATCTTCTTCTCTACAGCCACACTGATTATGTTCTGCATATTCAGATAACTCTCAGCCACCTTCGCACCACCGATGCAGACAGCTTCATCTGCCATCTGTGTATGCAGAGCATCTCTGTCTGCCTCCGAAAATACAGCAACCGTTCTAATTCCCATCTCACGACAGGCCCGTATAATACGAACAGCTATTTCACCACGGTTCGCAATTAATATTTTGTCAAACATGCGCTCCTCCATCCCTTTTATGATCAGCCGATCATAAAGATAAATTCTGCCTGTGCAGCAACCTTTCCATCCACATAGGCTGTTCCCTGACCGATTCCGGCATTTTTCTTAAGCTTTACAATAGAAACCTCCATACGAAGGGTATCTCCTGGCACTACCTTCTGCTTAAATTTTGCATTCTTGATACCACCAAAATATGCGGTCTTACCCTTAAACTGCTCCTGGGAAAGAATTGCCACCGCACCGGCCTGTGCCATCGCCTCAACGATCAGCACTCCGGGCATAACCGGTTCTCCCGGAAAATGACCCGCAAAAAACGGCTCGTTCATCGATACGTTCTTGAGCGCTGTTACACTCTCTCCCGGTACCATATCTAAAATGCGGTCTACTAACAGAAACGGCTGACGATGCGGAATGATCTCCATGATCTGTTTAATGTCCATTAAATAATCCATTTCGGTCTCCTCTCTTTATCCGATTCTGAATAACGGCTGTCCAAATTCTACGAAATCACCATCCTGAACCAGAACTTCTTTGATTGTACCTCCGACCGTACTTGGAACCTCATTCATAAACTTCATTGCCTCAATAATGCAGAGTGTATCTCCCTCCGCAACGGTATCTCCAACCTTTACAAACGGATCCTTGTCCTGTGCCGGCTTTGCATAGAAGGTTCCAACGATCGGTGCTGTAACAACACTGCCTTCCTCCTGTGCCTCAACAGCCGGTGCAGAACCGCCTGCCATTGCCTCTCTTGCCCCATTCTGTACGGACGCAACAATGTCCTGCAGATCTGAAAGTGATGGAGCCTCCGGGATCTCCGGCTGTACCGGTAACACCTGCTGGCTTGCTGCCTTGCCGCCATTTCCACGCACCAGACGAAGTCCGTCATTCTCTCTCGTCAGTTCCATTTCTGCCAGATCTGTTTCCTCAAACAGATCGATCAACTGCTTAATCTCTTCGTAACGCATGCTTCCTTCCTTTCCAATCTGCCCTCCGGCAGATATATCCATAAATAATTCCTACTCAGCCTTCCACTTCTTAAAACACAGCACGGCGTTGTGTCCGCCAAAACCGAGAGAATTTGATAATACATACTCCACGTTATCCACCTGACGACCCTCATTCGGGATGATGTCCAGATCACATTCCGGATCCGGTGTCTTGTAATTGATCGTTGCCGGCAGGAAATTATCCTGTATTGCCTTAACACAGATAATCGACTCGATCGCACCGGCTGCTCCCAACAGATGACCTGTCATAGATTTGGTCGAGCTTACCGGCACCTTATATGCCGCATCTCCCATTGCAAGCTTGATCGCTGCTGTCTCACCTATCTCATTGGCATGTGTACTTGTTCCATGTGCATTGATATAGGATACCTGCTCCGGTGTAATTCCGGCTTCCTCCATAGCAAGCTCCATTGCCCTTGCAGCACCGGAGCCATCCGGCAGTGGTGTTGTGATATGGTATGCATCTGCATTGGAACCATAGCCAACGATCTCGCCATAGATCTTTGCACCACGCGCTTTTGCATGCTCTAACTCCTCCAGGATCAGTACACCTGCCCCCTCAGACATAACGAAACCGTCTCTGTCCTTGTCAAACGGCTTACACGCATCCTTTGGATCCGGATTCTTGGATAATGCTGTCAGATTCGTAAATCCTGCAATACCGATACGGCAGATGGCTGCCTCAGCACCGCCCGCAAACATGACATCCTGACGTCCATCCTTGATCTGACGGAATGCATCACCGATCGCATTTGTTCCGGTCGCACATGCAGTCACCACGTTCTCGCAGATTCCCTTTGCACCATAACGGATCGCAATATTTCCTGCTGCCATATTGCCGATCGTCATCGTGATAAACAACGGAGAAACCCTTGCCGGTCCCCTGTCGTTCATCTTGGTAACCTGCTCCTCCATGGTCATCAGTCCACCGACACCGGAGCCTACAATAACACCGACTCTGTCCGCATCTTCCTTTTCCATATCAAGACCACTGTCCTCAAATGCCTGCACTGCTGCGCCAAGCGCATACACTGCAAACAGATCGTTTCTCTTGACATCCTTCTTTGTCATGTAAAGCTCCGGATCAAAACCCTCTACCTCTCCGGCAATCTTTACCTTGAACTCTTCCGTGTCAAACTTTGTGATCATCTTGATTCCGCACTTGCCCTTCCGGATATTATCCCAGAAAGTATCCACTGTGCTTCCGAGAGGTGTCACCGCACCCATTCCTGTTACAACAACTCTTCTAGCCATATTTCTTACCCTCATTTCTCTCAGTCTCTGCAACTGTCTGTTCGCTACATTACCATTCCGCCATCAACATTAAGCACCTGACCGGTAATATAATTATTCTCTGCAAGGAACACTGCTGCTCTGGCAATATCCTCAACCTTTCCGGCTCTCTTAAGCGGAATTGCATTTAAGATTGCCTCCTGCACATCCTCCTTCAACACTGCTGTCATATCTGTTTCAACAAAACCCGGAGCGATCGCATTACAGGTGACTCCTCTTGACGCCAGCTCCTTTGCGGTAGATTTGGTCAGACCAATGATACCCGCCTTGGACGCCGCATAATTTGCCTGTCCGATATTGCCGTTGATGCCGACTACAGATGCCATGTTAATGATTGCTCCGCTTCTCTGTTTGAGCATTACACTGCTCGCATGGCGGATCATATTAAAAGTTCCCTTCAGGTTGGTATTGATCACATCGTCAAACTGCTCCTCAGTCATCCTCATCAAAAGCATATCCTTCGTAATACCTGCATTATTGACAAGCACATCCACACTGCCAAGCTCCTTCTTGACCGTTTTGATCATGTCAGCCGCAAATGCAAAATCACTGACATCACCCTGTACCGGCGTGCAGATCACACCAAACGCCTCGATCTCCTTCACGGTCTCCTCATCCAGATGACTGTGATAATTCAATACGATATTACATCCCTCTTCGGCAAATGCCAGAGCGATCGCCTTGCCGATGCCCTTGGCTGCTCCTGTCACAATGACGTTTTTTTCTTTTAACATAATTCCTCCTAAATCACATCTTCCAGGATCTACACGATCTCATGAAGCTTTTTGATTGTTTTGTCCAGAGAGGATAAATCCTCTACATTCATGATATTCACTCCCTTGAGTGTTCTCTTCACAAAACCGGTCAATGCTTTTCCCGGTCCTAACTCAATAAAAGTATCCGCCCCCTGCTCATTCATGTTGCGGATGATATCTGCCCATCTTACCGGACAGCAGATCTGCTTTGTCAAAATCGGAATGATGTCATCCTTTGATGGCACCACCTGTGCATTCACATTGGTATAAACCGGTATCTTCATATCGCTGATATGCATTTTCTCAAGCTCCGGCTTTAAACGGTCGGAGGCTGGCTGTAACAGGCTTGTATGGAAAGGACCGCTCACCTTCAGCTTAACGGCAAGCTTTGCCCCCTTTTCCTTGGCAAGCCTTGCTGCCTCTGCAACCGCCTCTGTCTTACCGGCGATTACGATCTGACCCGGCGCATTGTAATTGGCAGGGACCGCCAGTCCCTTTCCAAGAGCCGTTGCCTCCTCACATGCCTCCTCGACCAGATCTTGATCCAGTCCGATGATCGCATACATTGCTCCCTCACCGGAAGGCACTGCCTCTGTCATAAATCTCCCTCGCTTCTGCACCAGTGCAACGGCCTCCTCGAAGTCCATCGCTCCGCTGGCAACATAAGCGGAATATTCGCCAAGGCTTAATCCGGCTGTCATATCCGCACGGATGCCCTGCTCCTCAAGCACTTTGAATGCCGCAATACTCATTGTTAAAATTGCAGGCTGTGCATACTCTGTCTCTCCTAATTTCTGTTCATCCTGAAAACAAATATCCTTAATCGAATATCCCAATACGGCATCTGCCCGATCAAATATATCCTTAGCCACACTGTAATTCTGGTACAGTTCCTTTCCCATACCTGCATATTGTGCACCCTGTCCACTAAACATAAATACAGTTTTCATGAAAACTCCTCCACGCTTTAAAAGACAGTGCGATCCGATAACAAAATGATGAGAACCCCGTTGGACGAGATCCTCATCTTTACGGTCTTCACTGTCCGTTTCATCTGCTTGCTGGCGATAATCGTCTTATTTGTTGTTCTCAACAAAGTCTACGATATCTTTTACGGTAACAATAGATTCCGGATCTTCAATTGATACTTCAAACTCGTCTTCAATATCATTGATGATCTGGAAAACATCCAAAGAATCAGCGTCAAGATCATCCTTTACATTTGTATCCAGTGTGATCTCCTCTTCATCCTTTCCAAGCTGTGAAGCAATGATTTCTCTGATCTTCTCAAATACCATTTTCAGTTCCTCCTAAAGAAATTAGTTAATTTTGTTTTATATTGACTGTGATATCACAGTAATACACATGCTCATCCTACCATTGTATCAGCAGTGTTCCCCATGTCAAGCCTCCTCCGAAGCCGCAGAGGATCAACTTGTCCCCCTCATGAAGAAGTCCCTTTTCATTCATTTCATTGAGCGCGATCGGAATACTTGCTGCGGAAGTATTGCCATAATGCTCAATATTGGTATAAAAGCGATCCATCGGAAGCTTTAACTTCTTTGCTGCCACCTCAACGATCCTTGCATTTGCCTGATGCGTGATAAAATATGTAATCTCATCCTTTGATACACCGGACTTTTCAAGCACGTTCTCGATGCTTGACACGATCTTCTTGGTTGCAAACTTAAACACAGCTCTTCCATCCATCGTGACATGACCACATTCTGCCTGCGGCTCTATCTCATTAAAAGCATTGGCCGGTGCCAGACGCCGTGCTGTAAGAACAGCACAATCCTCACCCTTTGCTCCAAGCTCTTCCATCAGAATACCCTGCTGTGATTCAGAACGCTCCAGCAGCACGCCTGCTGCGCCATCTCCAAATAACACACATGTCGAGCGGTCCTGCCAGTCAACGATCTTGGATAATATCTCTCCTCCGATCACCAGCGCGTTCTTATACACACCACAGCGGATAAACTTATCCGCAACACTCACACCATACAAGAATCCCGAGCAGGCTGCCGTCACATCAAATGCTACTGCATTAACTGCACCGATCTCCTTTTGTACCATACACGCAGCACTCGGTGTGCAATAATCCGCCGTAACGGTCGCAACAACAATAAGATCAATATCCTCCGGTGCGATCCCGGCTCTCTCTATAATCTGTCTGGCGGCTTTCGTCGTGTAATACGATAAATCTTCGCCCCCCGAAATATGTCTTTCTCCAATCCCCGTTCTCTGTCTGATCCACTCATCACTGGTATCCATAATCTGTGCCAGATCATCATTGGTAATCACCTGACTCGGAATACCCGCCCCCGTGGCCACTATTCTTGATGTAACCATTTTCTGCTCCTGTTCCTTTTCATATTCACATATCAAGTATATGACACAATACCTCATTACGTCAACACTTGTTTGCAAACGAATTAGGCAAATTTAGATACCAACTCCAGAGAAGCCAGCAAAACATCTGCCTCCAGAGGCTTCGGAATCAAATGCTTGACACCGATGCTTTTCACTTCCTCCATGGTTCCGGCATCACAAAGAGAGCTTAACATCAATATCTTCACAGCCGGATCCTGCTTTTTGAGTATCTCTGCTGTCTCAAGACCATTGAGCCCCGGCATTATGATGTCCAGTATAACAATATCCGGCTTCAATTCCTTGTAAAGCTCGATTGCCTCTTCTCCATCCTTGGCATAACCGATCACTTCATATCCGTTATCTTCCACGATATCCTTGATCTGCTTAGATGCAAAGGGGGAATCATCAACCACCATAATTGTTGTACTCATACGTCGTCTCCTCCATTCTGTTGAAACTCAAACTGAATAATAAACCGAACAAATCCCTGACCATTCCGATAAACAAGCATAATATGATACGCCTGCTCATCTCTGCCATAATCCGGATCGTTTTCTCCAAAATATTCCGGCACAGACAGCTTGGAAACACTGTCCGTCAGCGTATTGATCTTGGATACGATCCTTCCACAGACAACATTCATATATTCATTGATATATAATGCCCGCTCCTCCTCCGGCGGCATGCCGCCTCCATACATTCCCGACAGGATCTGGCGATACATATCATGGTTCATTTCGCAACGGATGTTCGCCAGAAAAAATCCTCTTGTGTGTATCATAACTGTGATGATATCACTGTCTCTGCACTGCTTCGAGTCGATCTTTTCCAGATCAACCCCTGCCAGAATCTTCGTCACTGCCATGACTTCCCGTCCGGGGATGCGAAGTATGTCCCGAATATCTTCCAAAACGCTCCACCTCCTCCGTACTTTACTGGTTGTCTTAATCAGATTATCAGTAAGTATCTTTAAAACAAGTCATTTTCTTCAAGGCCAAAACGCTTATTTCTTATTTGTCGAAAAAACGCATTCTTGCATTCTCCGAGGTCCTCTTTGGTTCATTGCCGCCCTTAGGACTGCTGTATAAATTCTCAAAGGATCTTGTCATCGTCCGCTTACATTCCTTGCAGAATCGTCCGGTCAGGATCGGCGCACCGCACTTCTCACACTGGATCACCACCCCGGATTCTTTTGAAAAGCTCAGACGTTCCTCTCGGATCCAGCGCTTCAGCTGCTGAATCGGTACCTCTGTTTCCTCAGAAATAACAGAGATTGAACTGCTCGGATTCTTTAAAATATATTCCTTGACAACACTGAACTTTTCTTCCATCTTGCGGCGGCACTTCGGACACAGCGGTGATCCGTCAAAATTAAATATTGCCCCACACATTTTGCAATTTCTTACGTCCATATCCTACTCTCCTTAATTGCCTTGTCCAATACATACACACAAAAAATAAATCCTGCGGATCCCTGTCTCTTTCAACACGGCAGAACAAGCCTCCATCGTGCTTCCCGTCGTGTAAATGTCATCCATGATTATAACACACTCCGGTATCTGATTCAACTCCCGCACCTGTCTGCCCACCGAAAATGCCCCTGCCAGATTCCGCTTACGTTCTCCCGCCGAAAGCTCCTTCTGCGGTCTGGTATCCTTAATTCTGGCAATCATTTCTGTTCCTACCGGCAGTCCGCTAAGCTTGCCAAAATGTCTGGCAAGAATCTCTGCCTGATTATATCCTCTTCTGCGGTAACGTGCCGGATGAACCGGCACCGGCACAAGCATTCCGGCACCGGTTTGTTTGACCCAGCTCCCATAATGCCTGTATAATTCTTCCGCATAAACAGCACCATATTCCCTGCGGCTGCTATATTTGAAGCGTGCCATCGATTCCTGCATGATACCGTCATAGACAAACAACGCTCTTCCCGCCTCAAACGAACGACTGTTATCCCTGCAGTCCCCGCAAAATTCCTCATCTTCCTCAAGAGGCTTTCCGCATCGCATGCACCGTGGTTCCCGTATATATTGAATATATGTGTGACAGCCGGCACAAATCCCATGCATTCCTGCCGGAAGCACGTCATCACATACCGGACATCTCGCCGGATAAATAAAATCAAGCACTCTGTCACGAAAGCATCCCTGCATCTGCCACCTCCAGTTCCTGAATCCGCTGGCACAGGCTGGAATATCTCTTCTTCTCGTTGATATTGCAGATCATCTGATCCACCATCCTTCTGCTGCCAACGATCGTCACGCACTTTTTGGCACGCGTCACTGCCGTATATAAAAGATTGCGGTTAAACAACATCTTCGGTCCGCTCAGCAGCGGAATGATCACTGCAGGATACTCACTTCCCTGCGACTTATGTATAGTGATCGCATATGCAAGCTCTAATTCCTCCATCTCACTAAATTCATACTCCGCGATCTTTCCTTCCTCAAATTCCACCGTCACGCTCTCCGTCAAGGCTGAGATCGTCCGGATCACTCCACTGTCTCCGTTGAAAACACCCTCTCCCTCTTCGCAGACATCTCCATAAGGATTATACTTCTTCCATTTGAGCTGATAGTTGTTTTTGATCTGCATCACTTTATCATTCTCGCGGAATAAAACACCGTGAAATTCTCTTTCAACCTTGTCCGGCGATGACGGATTCAGATACTTCTGCAGTACATCATTCAGATTCAGCACACCCAATTCACCTTTACGCATCGGTGCCAGAACCTGAATATCATACGGAGATGCGTTGACATACGGTGGCAGTTTCTGGACGATCAGCTGGATCACCACATTGATGATATCCTGAGGCTGATTCCTCTCGAGACTGAAAAAGTCCCTGCTCTCCTTCCTATATTCCACAGGCTCTCCCCGGTTGATCCGGTGGGCATTTAAAATAATATCGCTCTCTGCCGCCTGACGGAATACCTTTTCCAGACGAACCACATGACAAAACTTTGACCGGATGATATCCTTTAGCACATTGCCCGGTCCCACAGATGGAAGCTGGTTGGCATCTCCCACCATAATCAGGCGCGTTCCCGGCACAAGTGCCTGCAACAACGCATGCATCAGATAAATATCCACCATAGACATCTCATCAATGATCACCACATCTGCCTCCAGCGGCTGCAGCTCGTTTCGTTCAAAATGCATACCGTCGCGGTCATCCCCGTCCACAGCACCATTTAACTCGAGCAGACGGTGGATCGTCTGCGCTTCATAACCGGTCGTCTCGGACATTCTCTTTGCCGCTCTGCCGGTCGGCGCCGCCAGAAGAATATCCATTCCCTCTTCCTCAAAAATACGCACAATGGTATTGATCGTTGTGGTTTTTCCGGTACCGGGTCCACCCATGATCACCATCACACCATTTTGCAGTGCCTGAAAAACAGCCCTACGCTGCATCTCATCCAACTCTATCTTCTCGGAACGCTCCACCTCCCGGACCTTCCTTTCCAGATCAGATTCCTTCACCGGAAAGTCCAGATTCAGATCAAGCAGCATTCTGGCACAATTCATCTCCATATAATATAACCGACCGTAATAAAGACATCGCTCTCCGTCAATCTCCCGGCAAATGATCTGTTTATTCATGCACAGCTCGTCCACATGGCAGTCGATCAGTGCCGGCTCCAGTCCAAGAAGCTGCGCCGTCACATCGACAAGCTCTCTCTGCGGCAGGTAACAATGTCCCTGTACCGTGGACTGCTGCAGACAATAGACGATCCCCGCCTGAATACGGAAATCCGAATCCTCATAAAATCCAGCCTGACGCGCGATCTCATCTGCAATCTTAAAGCCCACGCCGGAAATATCCTCTGCCAGCTTATACGGATTGGTTCTTAGAACCTCATACATTTCCTGACCATACTGTCTGTATATCTTGACAGCCAGATTCATACTGATTCCATAATCCTGCAAAAAGAGCATCGCCTGTCTCATCTCTCGCTTCTCGTTAAACTGACCGGCAGCCTGGATCGCAAGCTTCATGCTGATCCCCTTGACCTCTGCAAGCCGCTCCGGTTCCTCCTCAAAGATCCGAAAGGTATCCTCCTTAAACTTCTTGACGATCCTCGCCGCAAGTGCCGGTCCAATCCCCTTGATCGCACCGGAACCTAAGTACTTTTCGATCGCCATGGAATCCTCCGGCTGCTTCTCCTCATAAGAGGTCACCTTCATCTGCTCTCCGTATTCTTTATGAAAGACCATATCTCCCCGGACAACAAGATACTGTCCCTCCGCCACATAAGAAAAACAGCCGACGCAGCAGATGTCATCGTCCCATTCCGGGTGTGACAAATGCAGTACCGTGTATCCGTTCTCTTCATTACGAAAAACGATATTCTCTACATATCCTTCGATCTCTTCCATTTCATCCCCCTTTTCCGCCATCTTCCTTCTGCCAAAACTTCCTTTTACAGAAAAACAGCCACTGCAAATAAACAGCGGCCCGTTTGTATGTATATTGTGATTACAGCTTGTACTGTTGCTTCAGATTATCGTATAACTGCTGCGCAAGACCGATCTGACCACTTTCCGTGACCGTATCTGCAAGCTGCTCATTGCGCATATCAGCAAACATCTTGGTGTATTCGCCTTCTTCGTCTTCATTCTCGACAGTTTTCTTGGCTTCCTCGATCATCTTCTGTACGAAATATGACTCAAAGCTTTTGCAGGCTTCCATCAGTTCTTCGTCGGAAGAATCCTTACCGATCCCACCGATCTTGTCAGAGGTTCCTGCTGCAGATGCACTGCTGATCCGTGATGCATAACTGTCGTATAATGATGATACATCTAAAACTGAACTCATAGGAGCTGCTCCTTCCTAACCGGATAAGCTGCACACAGCCATCCGTTCACTGATTATGACCGCAGGTTGTTCGCCTGCTGCAACATCTCATCGGATGCGGTAATTGCCTTGGAATTCATCTCATAAGCACGCTGTGTAACGATCATGTCAACCATCTCGTCCACTGCCTGCACATTGGATGCCTCAAGATATCCATTCTTAACAATACTGCGCTTTAATGCAGCATCATCCCCCTCAATGCGGGCATCTCCGGAAGCATCTGTCGCCAGATAATAGCTGTCACCCGCCTTCTCCAATCCATTTGGATTATTGAACTGTGCCATACCGATATTGATACCAAGCGGAAGTGAATTGCCATCATCTCCCACATAACCGATACCGCCATAGTTATCAAAGCGAAGCTTCGAGGTATCCACATCCTTATCAAAGCTTATCTCCTTGCCGGTCGAATCCAACACTGCATATCCTTCCTGTGTCGTCAAAGACCATCCGCCGGATGTATTTTTAGAAAGATTAAAATGACCGTTTCTGGTATAGCAGATCGTACCGTCCGGCTTTTGCACCATGAACAGTCCATCTCCCTCAACCGCAAAGTCAAATGCAGCATTGGTCGTTGTAAAGGATCCTTGTGTAAACTGCGTTGCGATCGATCCCACCTTCACACCAAGTCCGACCTGCGCTCCGATCGGCTTCTGATTCCCCTCGGAATCGGTCGTCTTCTTCTGGATATTCTGATATAAAAGTGACTGGAAACGTGTCGTCTCCTTCTTGTAACCTGTTGTATTGATATTGGATAAATTGTTGGACAACGTATCCATACTGGTCTGCTGTGCCTTCATGCCGGAAGCAGCCGTCCAAAGAGCTCTCATCATAATGCTATCTCACACCTTTCATCAAACCTTGCCGACATCATTAACCGAATGATTCAACAGGCTGTCCTGTGTCTGAATCATCTTCTGTCCTGCCTCATATGCCCGGGTGATCGTGATCATGTCCACCATCTGGTCGATCACATTGACATTGGACTGCTCCGTATAGCCCTGTTCCAGAGAATAGGTTCCCTTGATCGCCGTTGCACCGTCCACTGTCTCCCAGAAATTATCTCCGTGCTGTTTAAGATAATTATAATCCTCAAAATCCGTGATCTGAATGGTATCCACATAAACATTATCCGCATATACAGCACCATCTCTGTCGATCACGATCTTAGCAGCATCCGTAGGAACCTGAAGGTCTCCCCCCTCTCCCTGCAGATGATTGCCATCACTGTCAACAATAAATCCATCTCGCGTCGCGGTAAAACAGCCATTCCGGGTGTAATAGGTCTTATCTTCCCCTTTGGCATTAGTTGCGCGAACCGTAAAAAAGCCGCTTCCCTGAATCGCAATATCGTATGTATTCTCCGTCTGTCTCAGAGAACCCTGATCCCAGTTCGTATAAGTCTCACCGATCTTAACCCCAAGGCTCATCCTTCCGATCGGCTCATCCACAAAGCCATTGGAACGGTCACGGATCTTGTAGGTCAGCATCTCCTTGAATGCCTGACTGGTCACCTGCTCCTCTTTGTAACCGATCGTTGCCGAATTGGCAAGATTATTGGATATAATATCCAATCTCTTCTGCTCATTATACATGCCTGTATATGCGGTATATAAACCTCTTGTCATGGGCGGCCTCCTTCTTAGAACATCCCGGAAAAACTTCAACTGACCGGATGGAAATCCAGTCAGTCTGTCTCATAATATATTATCGGCAATCTGCCAATATTTCTTAATCCTCATCGCGCTTTCCGCTCAAAAATTCCACGAACTGACCGGTACCGATCGCTACTGCGGTCATCGGATCCTCTGCGGTCATTGTTGTGATGCCTGTCTTCTCCTCGATCAGCTCCTCCAGACCATAAAGAAGGCTTCCGCCTCCGGTCAGGACGATTCCACGGTCAGAAACATCTGCTGCAAGCTCTGGTGGTGTCTTCTCCAGTACGCTGTGAACAGCTTCCACGATCTGAGATGTGATCTCCTTTAAGGCATCCATCGTCTCATCGGAGGTAACAGTGATCGTCTTAGGAAGACCTGTTACAAGGTTACGTCCACGTACATCCATGGAAACAACCTCCGGACGCTTATATGCAGATCCAATCTGAATCTTGATATCCTCTGCGGTGCGCTCACCGATCAGCAGATTATGTGTCTTACGCATGTAACGTACGATCGCCTCATCAAAGTCATCGCCGGCAACCTTGATCGAAGTGCTGACAACGGTACCACCAAGGGAAATAACAGCGATATCTGCTGTACCGCCTCCGATATCAACGATCATATTACCACATGGTCTGGAGATATCGATACCGGCACCGATTGCTGCCGCAATAGGCTCCTCAATGATCGCAACCTCACGTGCACCTGCCTCGTAGGTTGCATCCTCAACCGCCTTCTTCTCTACCTCTGTAACACCGCTTGGTACACAGACGCTGATGCGCGGCTTTCTGAAACGTGTCTTACCACATGCCTTCTGAATGAAATAGCGCAGCATCTTCTCTGTCACGGTGTAATCAGAAATCACACCCTGACGCAGCGGTCTTACTGCCACAATATTACCAGGTGTACGTCCAAGCATCAGACGTGCATCCTCTCCGATTGCTTTGATCTTATTCGTATCACGATCAAATGCAACAACTGACGGCTCCCTTAAAACAACACCCTTTCCCTTTATATATACAAGTACATTGGCTGTACCAAGATCAATTCCGATATCACTACCAACCATTTTATTTTCTCCTTTCCATGCATCCTATTTCTCTATTTTTTCCGTTTTGTAACAAAAATAAACGTATTCTATGTTATTATATACCATTTTTCTGAGTTTTCAAAGTGTATTTTAAATTTCTGGCAATATTTCAGAAAAAAGTTATAATTACGCATTGAAACTGTACGATATGTATATTACACTGGATTCATATTGGATGAAAATCGGGATTTGTGCTGGTTTTCCATGCAGAAAATACTATGCCTGCAATCTTAAACATGCAGGCTGAGAAAGGATTATAAAATTTCTATGACAACTACTGCTGTTTTTAAACACCGTGAAATACGCGCCGTCAGCCATTTCTGTGCCTGGCGCATTTCCAGATATATACTGATCATTCTGCTTGTTCCTCTTTCTGCGCTGCATTATCCGTCTGCGTTTTATATTATCGCAGCACTGGCTGCACTTCCTGCCGCCGTCAATCTGGCGCTGGATTCCTCTTACCCGGAGCGAAACAATGAGGCTCTCCGGCAGGCAGCACATCCGGACATCATGAAACAGTATCACTTTTCCCGCACCCGTTATCAGGCAGAGCGCTTCGGCTTTGTACTTGCTCTGATCCTGCTTCTTGTGTGGCAGTGGATCCAGCCCACCGAATACTGGTATGACTTTCCGCTCGGCCGCGTTCCGGTCATGGTGCTTTTCTTCTACTATATCAGCCAGACCGTCTTTTATTTCTGTTATCGTTTTGCGATCCGCAAAGCATGCCGATGATTCTTATAAATTATAAAGAAGACGGTTTCTTCGTCTGCTCCTGAAAATACTGATAAATATCCTGTACGGTCTGATAGGTCAGGCTGGATGTGTCCTCCGTTTTCGCCGCCTCCTTTAAAACCTCCGACATGGACTGCGCCATCTGAGCTGCCTCTGAGCGCTGTGCATTCAGATATGACTCTAAAATTCCTGCAAAGCCGGAAATGCTCTGCGAAGCCCCCAGAAGACTGTCACTGCTGTCTGATCCTCCAAGAAGCCCGCTTAAGCTCTCAAGTCCCTGCACACCACTCAGTGATGAGGTAAGACCTGAACTGACCGCATTCATAAGTCCCGATGTCCCGGAGCTATCACTGTCATCTCCGGAAAGTGCATGAAACATCGTACTCATGGAGTTGTGGTCGATCATATACTGATAATATAAATCCCTCGAAAGATTCGACAGGGATGAAACAGATGAAATATCTGACATAACAATCCTCCAACGTCCAAAACAATATCTACTGCCCTTAAGAATACCATGTGATCTAGCGGCAGTCAACTATCGTGTACTGCAGTTCCCCGTAACGCTCATTGATCCTCGGAATATAAATAATATCCATCACACAGCCGCTTGCATTCCCCTGCTCCAGAGATTCCCACACCGCCTCGGAATATTTGGCGCAGATTTCCTTCTTCATGCACTGATCGATCTGAAAATCCACCAGATTATAACGTCTGCCCTGATCAAGCACCATAAAACTCCCTACCTGTCCCTCTTTGCCACGGATCTTCACAGAAAGAATCTCCAGACCACGCTTTGCAAAAAGAGCACCCTTATTCTGCTCGCCTACCGGCTGCAACAGATTCAGTTCACGCACCAGATTGCCGCTCACCTCCGCAAGCGCCACCTCACGGTCGATCGTTATCTTTTCGATCAGATCCTTCGGAGTCAGTCTGCACCGCTCATTTAAGGCATCCCGAAGAGACTCAAGCTTCTCCTCCTTCAGCGAAAATCCCGCAGCCATGGCATGACCGCCATATTCAAGCAGAAGCGATGCACAGGCATTTAATTCCTGCTGCATGTGATAGCCCGGGATTGATCTGCCGGAGCCCTTCAGATGATCTCCGGATCTGGTCAATATCATCGTCGGACGGTAATATTTCTCCTTGATCCTTCCTGCCACAATGCCCGCAACACTCTCCGGACACTCCTCCACAAATACAACAAGCACGTTTTGGTCCAGATATCCTTCCTCTTCAATCTGTTTTACTGCCTGTTCGGTTGCCCGTGCGGTAATATCCTTGCGCTCCTCATTCAGCTCGATCAGATGCGCCGCAATCGCATCCGCTTCCTTTTGATCCTCCGCAAGCATCAATTCTACACCAGTAGAAGCATCCCGCAGACGCCCTGCCGCATTAATGCAGGGACCGATTCGGAAACCAATACAGCCGGAATCAACCTCTCTGTTTAGATCCAGTTGCCGGATCAGCGAAGAAAGCCCCTTGTTAGTGCTGTTTTGTATCAGCTCCAGACCACGGCTTACAATGATTCGGTTCTCGCTCTGCAGCGGTACCACATCACAGACGGTTGCCACCGCCGCCATGGACAAAAGCTCATCCAGAAATGCACTTTCCTCCCGCCCCTCAAACAAAGCCTCAATCAGGCGGTATGCCACCGCCGCACCGCACAGTTCCCGCCATGGATACATATTGTCCTTCCGCTTCAGATCCACCACGGCATCTGCCGGTGGAAGCAGTTCCTGTCCCGTTTCATTGTCAAGCGGCACATCGTGGTGATCCGTCACGATCACCGTCATACCAAGCTCCTTGGCGCAGGCAACGGCATCAACAGCCGAGATGCCATTGTCGCAGGTAATGATCGTGTCCACATCCTGTTCAAAAGCCTCCCTCGCCATATAATCCCGCACACCGTATCCGTCTCTCTCCCGGTGCGGCACACGCCAGCTCACCTCAGCTCCCAGCTTTCGAAGCCCCTTCACCAGGATGGACGTAGACATCACACCGTCCACATCATAATCGCCGATCACCTGTATTTTCTGATTGTTCTCGATCTTATTGCGTATGATCGAAACCGCATGATCCAGATCATAGATAGCATGCACATCATGCAGCTTATCCATAGACGGATACAGGTAGGCATCCATCGCCTCCCAGTCGTACAGCCCCCTTTTCACAAGAACCTCCGCCAGAATTTCGGAAATTTTATACCGTGCTGCAATCTTTGACAGATCGGCACGGTTTGATTTTATCATCCACTGTTTCATTGTATAACATCCTTTTTTTTGTTATAATTAAATCACACTCTTAGAAAGTATACCATAATTCAGGAAGAAAGGATAATCATCAATGAAATGGATTCAATATAAAGTTCATACAACGACGGACGCCGCAGATATTATTGGGGAGCTGCTCTATGAGCTCGGCATACAGGGCTTTGAGATTTCTGACCATGTTCCTCTGACCCCGGAGGAGGAGAAGCAGATGTATACCGATATCCCGGCGGATCTGGGACCGGATGACGGCAAGGCTGTCCTGACCTTTTATACCGAAGGAGACAATACTCCTGAAGAGAAGGAATTTTACAGCACGGGATCTTCCCTGCGTGATGCTGCAAGTCCTGTCCAGGAGGGGTATCAGGATCCGGAAGAGCTTGTTGCCTCTCTGCGCGGCCGTATCATCGATATGCAGCAGTTCTGTCCGTTTCCGGATCCGGTGATCACCTATTCCGTACAGGACGATGCACAGTGGAAGGATAAATGGAAGGACAGCTTTCACCCATTCCGCGTTACCGATGATCTGATCGTCACTCCTGTCTGGGAGCCGACACCGGAAATTGCAAACGAAAACGATACGATTCTTTTGATCGAGCCGGGTTCTGCTTTCGGTACCGGAACACACGAAACAACACGTCTTTGCATGACATCCCTGCGTAGCTACATCCACAAAGATACCCGCATCATGGATGCCGGCTGTGGCAGCGGTATTCTTGCGATCGCCGCACTGTTGTACGGTGCGAAAAGTGCATTCTGTCTCGACATTGATCCATCTGCAGTCACCGGAACACTGGAAAATGCCGAGCGAAATCACATTGCCGCAGACAGGATCCGTGCGATCCACGGCAATATCCTTGAGGACAGTGCCGCGATCAAGGCAGAATGTCCGGAACCATTTGACGTAGTCGTTGCCAATATTCTCGCCGATGTGATCATCCCTCTTTCCGGTATGATCCGTCCTTTTCTGAAGCCGGACGGCATCTTCATTTCCTCCGGTATTCTTGCAAGCCGTGGCGATGATGTCCGCAAGGCATTAACCGCCAATCATTTTACGATCATTGAAGAAAACACACTGGGCGAATGGATTTCTTTCGTTGCCAGACCATAGTTTATCCATCCGTTCAAAGAAATAAGTCAAAAGCTGAAGTGACAACATCTTACGCTATTCCTTGCAAACCACTTTGTCCTTAGAACTTCACTACTTTCGGTTCATGTGTGAATGAAGAAAATGTAGCTGTCGCATTTTTAAAATAAAACACCTCTGTATTTCCATCATCAGCGGAGTACATATTCTGTAAAGATGGGTATGCATCAAGCATTGACTGTCTTGCTTCTCTTCTGTCATCCTCTACAAATTCTCCGGTACATACCAATACGAATGACTGCCACTTAAAAATGTCACAGCGTTATTTGGCATCTGCGTCAGAGCAAAAAATACATTACAGAAATCACCCGCTCCCATTGAAATCGAAAATATCCCCAGATACCCCAAAAATGTCCATCCCGAATTGAAAACAAATAACAAAAACGGAATAAATCCAAAACAAATTGTTGGAAATAAACTCATCCAAACAAATTGTCCCTTCGTAAGATCCTCTGTACTTATCACGAACAGTACCATATTTTTCAAACTCGTATACATAAACACGTCGCCCTTCATCCATATCGCATGTAAAAATTCATGTGGTACAAGAAGCAAAATTGATGCCACTGCCCCCCATGTATTATATTGCCGTCCTGCATAAAAAAATGTAAAAACCACTAATCCTATAAGCAATACAAGCGAAAGTAAGTTAGCTATAATAGCAAATTTGTTCATATCAGGTTCCTTAAACATAATCGCTCCTTCTTGAACACGTTTAGGAAGGATGCTCTCATCTTTAAATTCACCCATATATTTAAACGAAGTCATTTACAAAATCCTCCTTTTTTCTCTAATTGGTGTTGATTTTCAGGAGATTTTATATATTATCTCACATAAGAATAAATTAATATCTCAATTCATCTCCGAATCACTACGAACATAGAATGTAGCTCTTCCCGCTCCCTTTTTTAAAAGAACACCTTCTTCTACTAATTGTTTTAAAGCCAATTCCACTGATTTTATTCCTATGGAGGGACACAATTCAGTAATATCACTTTTAGTCAGCTTTCCAACTTTGCTATATATCGCTCGTCTGACGATTTCTTTTGCCGAAAGCTTTTCACAAATGGCATCAACAGCAGACGGTGTTTCATATGGAGCAAGCGGCGTAAAAAGCACATATTCTTTCCGGGTTCCGTCCATAGCAGCAATCACATTTTGTGACACTTTGAAATGACCGCCGATACTTTTTCTGTATATTTATACAAATCCCGATGTAACTGCAAAATGTAATTTGTTGTGATTGGAATATATTCATAGTTCTCATGTATCGTATTTAAAACATCCCTATATCCAAGAATTTCTTCCTCAGCACAATTTTTCGGAGTGGTCTTTTCCTCACAAAGCTGTTTTAATCTGCTACTTGTAGTTCGTATTCCCTCAATAGCACTTGATGCCTCTGTACTCTATCGTTTTGCTATTTCTACAAATTTATCTAATTCTTCCGGTTTCTGCTTAATATAAACCTCCTGCCGTCCCTTATATTCATGAATCTGTGCAATAAGCGAGATTATCTCGCTGTCCCATGTTTTCTCTTTTAATGACGAATAATCAAATATTCTCATACTCTATCTTCCAATTAATCTCCTAAATAATATTAGATTTTAGGAGCTAAGTCAATATTAGGTACAAAAGTTCTTATATTATTAGCATTTCTATTTAGATCAAAGTATATCCCCGCACGACCCCCTTTGTCTTTATTCACTTCATAATAATTGCATCACCACACCTAGTATTCCCAACACTGCAATGACAAGGACGAGCAAAACAGGGTACCGCACAAAGTGCAGTACCCTGTTTTTTGATATCTCTTTATTCGATTTAACGATTATGCTTTCTTCTTAGCAAACTTTCTCTTCATAGTGTACCAGAGAGTACCTGTAATGCAAACTGATGAGTATGCACCGCAGATAATACCAGCCATCAGAGGAATTGCGAAATCTCTTACGGAATCCACACCCAGAATTGCCAGCATAAAGATCATGATGAATGTTGTGATAGAAGTATTGATACTTCTTGTCAATGTCTGTGTAATACTGTCATCTACGATCTGATCCAGTACAGAAGAATCCTTACGTCCGTTCAGATTCTCACGGATACGGTCAAAGATTACGATTGTCGCGTTGATAGAATAACCAACAATGGTAAGCATACAAGCGATGAATGTGTTACCAACAGAAATCTTGGAAACAGCATATACCAGAAGCACGATCGCACAGTCATGAAGCAGGGCAAGAACAGCACTGCTTGCGAAAATGACATCCTTGAATCGGAACCAGATATAAAGCAGCATACAAATCGCTGCGATAATAACGGATACGATCGCATTCGTCTTCATCTCATCAGATACAGCTGCACTGATACTGTCGTACTGAATGTTCTTTTCCTGCACCTTGAAGTTGCTTACAAGTTGATTGGTAAGATCAGCTCTCTGATCATCCGTAAGCTCTACTGTCTTAACGGAAAGTGTGTTGCTTCCTGCTACGTCTGAAATAACGACATCGTTAGAACCACTTGTCTTACTGAAGATGGACTCAACCTGTTTCTTCAGATCAGCATCGATCTTCTCACCACTGTCAAATGTGACGTTGTAGGTGGTACCACCGAGGAAATCAAGACCATAGTTCAAAATGTATCCGATTCGTCCTGTCTTGTTGACTACAAGCATTACGATACATGCGAGGATCAGCACGCCGGAAAGTGCGAAAAACTTCACTCTGTTTGCCACAAACGGGATACGCTTTCTTGCGCCCTCAACACCGAAGTACTTCACATCGTCTACACCGAGCACATACATTGCCTCGAGAAGAAGCTTTGTGATAACAAGTGCTGTGAACATAGACAGGATAATACCGATTGCCAGTGTTGTAGCAAAGCCCTTGATCGTACCGGAACCTTTCAGGTAAAGCACGAAGGCTGCGATCAGGGTAGTAATGTTACCATCCACGATTGCGGACAGCGCCTTATCAAAACCAAGCTTGATACTTGTCTGTACAGACTTGCCTTTGGCAAGCTCCTCCTTGATACGCGTGAATATGATAACGTTGGCATCCACCGCCATACCAATATTCAAAATGATACCTGCTACACCGGGAAGTGTCAGGGTAACATTCAGACCATTTAATACGACAAGCATCAGCACCAGGTAGAACAGAAGCGCAATGGATGCAGCCAGACCAGGCAGTCTGTAGAATACAACCATGAACAGTACCACAAGACCGAATCCGATCGCACCTGCCAAAAGACTTGTCTTGATCGCATCAAGACCAAGCTGTGCTCCGACAACCTGTGACTGCGCTTCCTTCAATTCCAGTGGAAGGGCACCGATACGGATACCTGCTGCAAGCTCCTCTGCATCTGCGAAGGTCTTGAAGCTTCCGGAAATCTGTGCCTTACCGTTCAGGATCTCGCTCTGAACAGCCGGTGACGAAAGCTCTTTTCCATCATAAATGATATAGATTCTCTTCTTAGATGGTGCGGCTTTCTGGGTTGCTGCACCGAACTTCTTTGTTCCCTTCTTATTGAAGGTAATGTCAACGACATTCTCCTTGTTCTTGGTAGTCTCGTCCTGAATCGTGTTCGCCTCAGCGTTCTTCACCTCAGAACCGGAGCAGATAACCTTGCTCTTGTCATATGTAACAGTGCCGTCTTTCTCTACTTTTACATCATCCTCTGATACAAAATCCAGAGAACCTTCCTTACCAAGACTCTTTAATACTTCTTCTGCATCGGCAACACCGGGGATGTCAACCTCGATACGCTTATCACCCTGCTGTACAACAGAGGACTCGGTACTGTATACCTCGGCACGCTGCTGCATCTTCTGAATCGTATCCTTCATCTCAGTGTCTGTCGGAGTATCCTTCACTGCCTCATAAGTGATGCTGACACCACCGGCAAGATCCAGACCAAGTCTGATGTTCTGAGCGCTTCCCTTGTGGGCAGCTCCCAGTCCGACCAGAGTCGTGTAACCACAAAATGCGATCGCTGCTATAATAACGATTATAGTCAGCAATCCTTTCCTTTTGTTCTTCATTGCTGCATATCTCCTTTAAATAACTCTTTTTCGTAGAAATTCTCATGCATTTCATCCGCACATGCATAAAAAACCACGTTAAACATCATTATAGCATAGTCATCGAAAGATTGGCAAGGGATTCCTTATAATTCTCCGAAAATGAAAATCACCCCGGAATGCTGTGCATGTGATCACAGCATTCCGGAGTGATTGATCTTATATTTCCTTTATTTACCACTGAAATAAACCTTGCCGCCCTCTGCATCAATCCCCTTATAATAGAACAGCTCCTCAACGGTCACAAGCTGGAATCCCTTTTTGCGTAGCTTCGGCACAAGCTTTTCTACGGCTCCTGCCGTACTCGGATACAGATCATGCATCAGTACAATGTCTCCATCCGAAATGCTCTTGCACTTCTTTAAAATCTTCTTGCTGTTGCGACTCGCCCAGTCCTCTGTATCCACACTCCAGTAGATCATCGGGATCTTGATCGTCCGACGCATCTTATCATTGACATTACCGTACGGAGGTCGCAGCATGGTCGGCTCCTCCCCGTTGATCTTCTTCATGACACGAAAAGCACGTGTCAGCTCTCTGCGGATCTGCTTTTTCTTCATCTTACTCAGATCCCCGTGGTCAAAGGTATGGGTCGAAATCTGATTCCCCTTATTAAATGCATTCTTCATGGTATCCGCATAGCGCTCCACACGATTACCCACCACAAAAAAGGTGGCTCTGGAATCATTCTTTGCCAATACTTTCACAATCCGGTTTGTTACACGGTCATACGGACCATCATCAAAGGTCAGTGCCACCATCGGTTTATCCGGGTCAAGGTCCTTACGGATATGCTCTACTGCCGGTGCCTGCGTCTCCTGCGGTGCTTCCGTTCCCTTTGCTTTCTTTGATTCTCCTGCTTTCTTACTGTTCTCCGCACTGTTGTCCACAGATGCCTCTGTCTTTGTCTGCGTATTTAACCGCTCCCCCTGCCGGTTCAGCCGCACAAGCTGTGCCACCATCGCAATAATGACCACCCCCAGCACAACAGCTGCGCTCATCATGATCCAGACAGATTTCGGATTCTCCTCTGTACGCTGTCTTCTTTTTCTCCTTCTTTTATCGTCTCTGCTCATCACTTACTCACCTTTTCTCACTTTATTTACTTGTGCATTTACGAACATTTTTGCCCCCCTCATTTCGCACATGACCTATCATAACACACTCACTTTTTTTATCATCACATAGCCATTACTATTATGTTAAATAACTATTAACTCTATGATAATTTTTATGCACCTGTGCGGTTTGCCGGCGCAAGCATTCCTCCGATCATCCCTGCCACCGCACAGATCATACCGCTGCTGACTGTCTGAAATCCAAAGTCTGCCCCCGAATGATATATCATTTTCCCGGTCAGAAACAGCACCAGAAAATAACAAAGTCCGATCAGAAGCCCCCACAGAAATTTCTGTCTGCCTTTCACCTGCCCGATGCAAAAGCCGCCAAGAAGTGCCGACACAACATATGCTGTGATCACGCCACCACTGATAAGTCCAGCAGTCATATGCCCCTTCACCATAAACGCCGTTACAACCGCAAGAACAAGCGCCGACACAACAAGCATCCCCACAAGAATGATCAAAAAACGTAATGCATCCCCACTTTTTTTCATAAAAACAAATCCTTCCAAAATCTGCATTGTTTTATTCTCCATTATATGTCAATCTGTGTTAAACTATTCAGGAGAAAAGAGGAAGGAGACTATCATTATGGATTACGTTGATCTTCATACACATTCAAATGCTTCCGATGGCACCTGTTCTCCCGCCGAGGTGGTGATACGTGCTGCCGATAAGGGACTGCGCGCCATCGCACTGACGGATCACGACACGGTTTCCGGCATTGATGAAGCCATACAGGCTGCCCGCGACCATGCACTGCCGCTGCAGGTCATCCCCGGCACGGAACTTTCTGTCGCATACAAGAAGCAGGATATTCATATCGTTGGTCTGTTCATTGACCATCACAATAAAGCATTCCAGGACATGACTGATCTTTTGATCCGGCGCCGTCTGGAGCGCAATGAGGAGATGATACGGCGTTTTAATGCAAACGGCATCCCCGTTACCTACGAGGAACTCACGCAGGGCAATCCTGACGCCGTCATTACCCGCGCGCACTTTGCTCGCTATCTGGTGGATCATCAGATCGTCAAGATACCAAACGAAGCCTTTCACAAATATCTGGATCCGGGATGTCCTTATTTCATCCCACGCGAATATATCCGGCCCGAGGATGGAATCCGCATTATAAGGGATGCCGGCGGTGTTCCTATCCTGGCACACCCGCTTCATTACAAACTTCCCGAAAAGGAACTGGAGGCATTGATCGCACGGCTGAAGGAATCCGGTCTGATGGGAATCGAAGTCAAATATTCTAATCACACAAAACAGGATGAATACTATGCAGGTCAGCTTGCGGCAAAATTTCACCTTCTGCCGAGCGGAGGTTCAGATTTCCACGGAGCGAACAAGCCTGCCATTGACATCGGCACCGGCCGTGGCACACTTGCGGTTCCTTATGAGTATCTGGAAAAGCTTGCCGCAGCCGTTCATTACCCGTTAGAGGCCATGAAAGAATAAAAGTAATGTAAAAGCAAAAGCGTCAATGCGCTAAAAACCAATGCATTGACGCTTTATTTCATATCGGACCGAATTATTTACTCTCGTTGCCCTGCTTATCGATCTCAACGATATTCTCTTTCTTCATTGGGATACGGCAGTTCTTATTGTTACCGAACTCAACGATAACAACCTCATCCATAATGTCAATCACAACGCCGAAGAACCCGCTTGTGGTAAGTACGCTGTCTCCAACCTCCAGTGTGGTCAGAAGAGTGTCGTGCTCCTTCTGCTGCTTCTTCTGTGGACGGATTGCGAAAAACCAGAAAATACCAATGATCGCTGCATAGATTACAACCATGCTGATGATACTCTGTGTTGTGGAAGCCTGTCCACTCGATGACGCTAATACGCTTATTGCATTCATTTTAATTCCTCCATGCTTTCTAATTTTTTCTTTTTATATTCCTGGAAGCAGCCTTTCTCGATTGCTTCCCGAATTTCCTCCATCAAATGGTTATAGAACCAAAGATTGTGTGTCACCATACAACGAAGTCCGAGCATCTCCTTCGCTTTCAACAAATGACGGATATAAGCTCTACTGTATCTGCGACAAACCGGACATCCGCAGTCCTCATCCAACGGTCTGTCGTCCCTCTCATACCTTGCATTGAACAGGTTCATCTTACCGTGGTTGGTGTATGCATGACCGTGACGGCCGTTACGTGCCGGATAAACGCAGTCGAAGAAGTCGACACCGCGCTCTACCGATTCCAGAATATTCTGCGGCGTTCCAACACCCATCAGATAAGTGGGCTTATCCTGCGGCAGATAATCCATCGTCTTCTCGATCACATCGTACATCTCCTCATGTGTCTCGCCGACAGCAAGACCACCGAGTGCGTAACCGTCCAGATCCATCTCTGAGATCCTCTTGGCATGCTCAATACGGATATCCTGGAACGTACCGCCCTGATCGATACCAAACAGGAGCTGGTTCGGATTCAGAGTCTCCTCCAGACTATTGAGCCGCTTCATCTCCTTCTGGCAGCGCTCCAGCCATCTTGTCGTTCTGTCCACAGAATCCTGCATATACTTTCTGGTCGCCGGATGCGGCGGACACTCGTCAAATGCCATCGCAATCGTAGAGGCAAGATGGGACTGTATCCGCATACTCTCCTCCGGACCCATGAAAATACGGTGCCCGTCAATATGAGAGTTGAAATAAACACCCTCTTCCTTGATCTTGCGCAGTCCTGCAAGGGAAAACACCTGAAATCCACCGGAATCTGTCAGCACCGGCTTATCCCATACCGCAAACTTGCGGATACCGCCCATATTGTAAACCACATCATCCCCCGGACGCACATGAAGGTGATAGGTGTTGCACAGCATGATCTGTGTATGGATCTCCTCAAGATCCCTGGTCGATACCGCACCCTTGATTGCACCGATCGTACCAACATTCATAAATACCGGTGTCTCCACCGTACCATGAACCGTCTCCAGTCTGGCACGCTTCGCCATGCCATCCTTACATAATACCTTATACATTGCTTATAACTTCCTCCAATATGTCTATCCGCGATAATAGCACCGCAATGCCCTGCCTGTCAATATCTCCGGAATAAATCTAATAAGAATTTAATAATTAAGACAATCACCACGACCGGTATAACAACCGTCACAGTAACCTTCAGTACGAAGATCAGTACAGCACCGACAATGATCGCGATCGAGATCAGCAGCACATAACGAAACAGCTTGTCGTACCACTTGTCTCCAAAGCCACCGATATCATCACTCTCGTAGCTGCCCTCATTTCTGCTCTCTCTGCTGTAATCATTCCTTGCCTGCTCCTTATAAAAGTCAGCCATCGGTCCCTTTGCAGCAGTAAACGAATCGATCAGTGTTCTTGCGATCAGACGCGGATCGCCAAGCTCCTCGCAGACCTCCCTTTCCGGGCGTCCGCTCTCTGCAAAATAATTATCATAATAGCGAATATTATCCTCGATATCCTGAACCGGAATATTTCCCTCCAATGCCATACGCAGCTCTGATAGAAATTCTCGTTTCGTCATCCTCTATCCTCCATTATAGAAACAACTTTGCAGCCTGTATCAAATACAGACTGCAAAGCTGCTATACCAGATGAAACGACAGATGCTGTCAGTTTATGCTCTGCCATTTCCGCCTATTCATTTGTTCAAACTAGTTGAAAGCCTTTCCAACTGATCCGAAGAGTTCCATCTTCTCCTTAACAGTAGCCTTGATAGCCTCTGCGCCCGGAGCAAGAAGCTTACGAGGATCAAATCCCTTACCCTCGAGATCCTTACCTTCCTCGATGTACTTACGTGTAGCTTCCTGGAATGCAAGCTGACACTCTGTATTTACGTTGATCTTTGCAACGCCAAGAGAGATTGCTTTCTTGATCATATCTGCAGGAATACCTGTACCACCATGAAGTACCAGAGGCATATCTCCTGTCTTAGCCTGAATTGCATCGAGAGTCTCAAAACTCAGACCAGCCCAGTTCTCAGGATATTTACCATGAATATTACCGATACCTGCTGCAAGCATTGTTACACCAAGATCTGCAACCTTCTTACACTCCTCAGGATCTGCACACTCGCCGGCACCGATGACACCATCTTCTTCGCCACCGATTGAACCAACCTCTGCCTCAAGAGAAAGACCAAGAATGTCACATGCGTTGACAAGCTCTGTTGTCTTCTGTACGTTCTCCTCGATTGGAAGGCTGGAACCATCAAACATAATAGAAGAGAATCCTGCGTTGATACAAGCCTTTGCGCCTTCGAATGAACCATGGTCAAGGTGAAGTGCTACAGGAACTGTAATGTTAAGCTCCTCGATCATACCCTTTACCATACCAACGATAGTCTTATAACCGCACATATACTTTCCAGCACCCTCAGATACACCAAGGATAACCGGTGACTCAAGCTCCTGAGCTGTCTGAAGAATAGACTTTGTCCACTCAAGGTTGTTGATATTAAACTGACCTACTGCATAGTGACCTGCTTTTGCTTTTGTAAGCATTTCTTTTGCTGATACTAACATAATCCTAATCCTCCATTTGTAAAATTCACTACAAAACCTTAATTCGTTGCTATTATATACCATTTTTTCAAAAAAGAAAATAGCAATTCCATAAAATATTAATGAAATAACGCTTTTATCTCACTCATACGCTCCGCTGCCAGATCATATCCTTCCTGCCATGACCGGCGAAGCACCTTCACATCCTTCTCCATGCTTTTGAGAGGATGCTCCGGTCTGAGGATCACGGCACGTCCCTGTTTCTCCAGCTCTTCACAGAGCTTCACGGAGCGGTTGTACTTCTTATAGCGGTGAACCAATGCCCTTGCTACGGCCGGATATTTCTTCTCGATCCGGCGCGCGATCAGAATGTCTGACTTGCGGCATTCCTTGATATATCCCTTCGGTCTGGTCAGCACAACCAGTACCTTGTCGCAGCCATCACTCAACACCTTGTCGATCGGGATCGGATTGGACAGACCACCGTCGAAATACTCCCTGCCATGGATCACGGCCGGAGGTATGATCGCCGGCAGTGCACAGGTGCCATGAAACACCTCAAACCGCTCATCCACATCCTTCTGCGTAAAATACTGTACACGCCCTGTCTGTGCATCCGTTGTGACCGCAATAAATTTCCCGTCATAATTCTGAAATGTTTCCATATCAAACGGAACATGAATATTGGGAATATCACGGAACGCAAACTGAATGCCAAACATACTTTTCTCCTTGAACAGATTACGCTTGCCCATGTATCGCTTATCATTGCGGTACTTTTCGAGCACCTTGATATTACGCCCTCTCTGTCTGGAAACGTAGGACGCTGCATCCGCACAGCCTGCCGAAACACCAATGCAGTACGGAAACATGATATCCTCATCCAGCAGAGCATCCATTACGCCACAACTGAACACCGGGCGAAATGTGCCACCTTCAAATAAAACCGCCGGCATACCAATCATCCCTTCCTCATCCGCTGACTACTCTACAGAAACCACCTTGTAATCCTGCTCTTCCACTGCCTTTGTAAGAACATCGTCCTCTACCGGCTGCTCAAGTGTTACAACCGCAGTTCCTTTCTCATGGCTTGCTACCGCCTCCGTCACGCCGTCAATTGCCTCCAGAGCCTTCTTCACATGAGCCTCACAGTGTCCACACATCATTCCTTCGATCTTAATTGTCTTTGTCATTGTCTTTACCTCTTCTTTCTTATTATCGTTGTTACCGGAAATAAATTCTACACAAATCGCATCCTTCCTCTTGCGGTCCCTGCCCGCATCATGGATCCGGAACAGATTCAGCCGCAGAGCGTTGGTAACTACACAGAAGCTTGATAAGCTCATGGCGGCCGCTCCAAACATCGGATTGAGCTTCCAGCCAAACAGCGGTATCCATACACCTGCTGCCAGAGGAATGCCGATCACATTGTAAAAGAACGCCCAGAAAAGATTCTCATGAATATTACGCAGTGCCGCACGGCTTAAGCGGATCGCTGCCGGAACATCACTGAGTCTGCTCTTCATCAGCACAACGTCTGCCGCATCGATCGCCACATCCGTACCTGCACCGATCGCAATCCCCATATCCGCTCTTGTCAATGCCGGCGCATCGTTGATACCATCACCGACCATCGCAACCTTACCAAACTTCTGCAGTTCGCGAATCACGCTCTCCTTGCCATCCGGCAGTACATCGGCTACAACCTGATCCACACCTGCCTGCGCCCCGATTGCCTCCGCCGTTCTACGATTGTCTCCTGTCAGCATAACGACATGGATTCCCATGTTCTGCAGCTCGCGGATTGCCTGCGGGCTGTCTTCCTTCATGACATCTGCCACGGCGATCATACCGATGTAGCTTTCGTCACGCACAAAACAAAGAGGTGTCTTGCCCTGACCGGCAAGCTCCTGTGCCTGCTTCTGCACTTCCTGTGGAATCCGAACCTGACTGCTGATATATGCCACGCTTCCTCCCATAAGTTTAACCCCGTCGCAGACTGCAGAAAGACCATTGCCCGGATGCGCTTTAAAATTACTTACTTCCTTAGAGATTACACCCTTTTGGGTTCCATAGTCAAGAACCGCTTTCGCTAACGGATGCTCGCTCATCTGCTCCAGATGATAGGCATCCTCCAAAAGCTGCTGCTCTAAGATATTCTCTGCAGGAAGAAGATCTGTCACACGGGGTTCTCCCTTCGTGATCGTGCCTGTTTTGTCCAGAGCAACAATCGCTGTCTTACCGGTCTCTTCCATAGAAACTGCCGTCTTGAATAAGATACCGTTTCTGGCACCTACACCGTTTGCCACCATGATCGCCACCGGCGTCGCCAGACCAAGCGCACACGGACAACTGATCACGAGAACGGAAATACCTCTTGCCAGCGCAAAGCCTATGCTCTGCCCTGCAAGCAGCCAGACAATAATGGTCACAACCGCAATTGTTACAACCGCTGGTACAAAAATTCCGGAAACACGGTCAGCGATCTTGGCGATCGGAGCCTTTGTTGCCGCCGCATCGCTGACCATCTGAATGATCTTTGATAATGCAGTATCCTCTCCGACTCTGGCTGCCTCACAGCGAAGCACACCGGACTGGTTAATGGTTCCGGCGGAGACGCCGTCTCCGGCAGCCTTGTCCACCGGGATACTCTCTCCGGTCAGTGCCGATTCGTCTACCGCACTGTCGCCCTCCAGCACCACGCCGTCTACCGGAATATCAGCACCGGGACGTACAATGTAGACATCTCCCTTTTTGACCTGCTCAACCTGAACTTCCTTCTCTTTCCCATCCACAAACAGCACTGCCGTTTTCGGTGCCAGATTCATGAGTCCCTTCAATGCATTCGTGGTCTTCCCCTTAGAATATGCCTCTAACATCTTTCCCACGGTGATCAACGTCAGGATCATTGCCGCAGATTCAAAATAAAACTCATGCATATACCCCATGACCGCATCTGCATCGCCGTGCACCTGCGCACCAGTCATGGCAAACAACGCATAGGTGCTGTACCCAAATGCTGCGGAGGAGCCAAGTGCTACAAGGGTATCCATATTCGGTGCTCCGTGCCACAGACTTGTAAAACCACTGATGAAAAACTTCTGATTCAGTACCATAATGATCACTGTCAGCAAAAGCTGTGCAAGTCCCATAGCCACATGATTGCCGTCTAAAAAAGACGGAAGCGGCCATCCCCACATCATATGTCCCATCGACAAATACATTAAAAGCAGCAAAAAAACAATTGACGACAACAGTCTTCTTCGCAGTACCGGCGTCTCGCGGTCCTTCAGGGAATCCTCCAGTGCCTGAATATTTCCTGCACTTTCTCCCTTATCGGAAGCACCCTTCGGACTGGCTCCGTAGCCTGCCTGCTGTACTGCCTCAATGATCTGACCCTGGGATGCTGTTCCTTCTACACCCATAGAATTTGTCAACAGACTGACCGAGCAGGAGGTAACCCCCTCCACAGCCGATACTGCCTTTTCGACCCGGGCGCTGCAGGCTGCACAGCTCATTCCGGTTACAATATATTGTTCCATGGTAATCCACACTTCCTCTCTTTTCCTGAAATATTTATTTCATCAGTTTCTGTAAGGTGACAACCAGATCATCCACCGTCTCCTCGCGTCCATCCAGAATATCCTGACGGACACAGGTTTTGATGTGATTTGCCAAAAGAACCTTATTAAAGCTGTTCAAAGCTGCATTGACCGCTGATACCTGCATCAGGATATCCGTGCAGTAGGCATCCTCTTCGACCATCCGCTTGATCCCGCGGACCTGTCCCTCGATCCTGCTCAGCCGGTTGACAAGATCCTTATACTCCTTCTCCTTCCGCTGCTTTTTCCGTTCACAGCAACAGCACTTTTTGTCCTCATTATTCCCGTGTTCCATCGAAATCATTCCTCCCTTTTCCGGCAAGATTATATACCCCCGCAGGGTATATTGTCAATGCTCTGTTTTTGTGATATCCATGTAATAACTGTACATTTTTTATCAATAACTAAAGCTTCCCATACCTCAAATTGATGTATGCCCATAATATTTCTTATGTCCGGAAAATA